>OBIC01000166.1_pt1 | contig 27043 bp, 25 predicted proteins | sample 1519831 | NCBI WGS metagenome assembly OBIC01 (sample SAMN03019805, study PRJEB22545) | beach sand metagenome | biome: beach; feature: sea beach; material: beach sand | place: USA: Municipal Pensacola Beach, FL | collected 2010-10-20 | depth 40-45 cm m
CCGCACCCTCGTCGGGATTTCGCCAGGAAAATCCGCAAGGCCCGCATCGACCCTGAACCCCTGCCCGGCGAGGCGGCGGGACTTGCCGAACGACCCGAAGCCCGCAACCTCGTCGGGATTTATGCGGCACTCAGCGACAGCAATGTCGATACTGTGCTGAGCGAATTCGGCGGCAGAAACTTTGCCGACTTCAAATCGGCGCTGACCGAGCTTTGCGTCGAGAAGCTCGGTCCCATGGGGGCCGAAATGAAACGCCTCACCGCGGATCCGGGTTATGTGGCAGGCATTTTGTCACACGGCGCAGAACGCGCCCGTGCCATCGCTGCGCCTGTCATGACCGAGGTGTACAAGACCCTGGGCATGGTACGTGGCTAGACAGCTCTGCCGCGGCATCGCTTGAACCGGCTGCGGCGACCGCCCATCTGCAAGAAGATGCACAGACCGGGACGGCAATTGAAGGGGACATGATGCGGATCACCGAAACCATTCGCCAGCGGCTGCCATTTCGCGGTGAGGATGGCAGCACCAGACGCCCGGTCATCGGGCTTGGCGTGATCATCCTCGTCTTGCTGCTGCTTTACTATCCGGTCGGCATGTTGCTCAGCTATGAAATCGCCGACGATCCGGATTTCGCGGTGCCTGCCGATCAGTTGCAGCCGGGCCAGAGCGCGGCGGTTGCAATTGCCGCAGCGCTGCTTGAGCGTGAGGTGAATGAAGTTGGCTGGGTCGCCAATGACCCGTTTTTCATGCCCTCTTCCCTGCTTGACAACATGCCGGCCTATCAGCAGGGCATTGTCGGCGCCCTGGCGCGTTTTGCGTTCGAGCTTGCGGATCAGATCGGCCGCTCACGCGGATCGAGCCAGCTTGACCCCGACCTGAAGGATGCATCCGGTCTGCTGCAATATTCCGGCGAGGTCTGGGTATGGGACCCCTCGGTCAGCCTGACCCCGACCGCCACCTCGGAAGCGCAATATAACAAGGCCCGCAAGGCATTGGAGAACTATAATCGGCGGCTTGCATCAGGCGATGCGATATTCGAACGGCGCGCCGACAATCTGCTGGCCACACTTGACCGGATTGCCCTTGATATCGGCTCATCTTCGGCGGTCATCGACCGGCAGATCGCCGAACATGCCGATGATTTCATCGACACGCAAGCCGATGACATCTTCTACAATGTCAAGGGGCAGGCCTATGGCTATTATCTGGTGCTGCGCGCCCTGCGTGAGGATTTCGCCACCGTCATCAATGAACGGGATCTGGAAACAGTCTACGCGCAGATGCTCGACAGCATGCATCGCATTGTCATGCTGAACCCGATCATCGTCTCCAATGGCGAACCCGACGGCATGATGCCCAACAGCCATCTCGCGGTGCAGGGATTTTATCTGCTGCGCGCGCGCACCCAGTTGAAAGAAATCACCAATATTCTGCTGAAATAGCCGATATCTGCCGGCATCGCCCCGCAATTCCGGATGCTGCGGGCGGTGCGCGGCCAAGCCCCAAGAGCATTGCGGCCCGCCCTGTCCGGTGGCAGACTCATCTTTCCATTCAACAGCGTGGCGCAAAGCAAGGTGCGTAAGAAATTCCTGGTCGTGGTTGACGGCTCTCCTGAATGCAAGCTCGCGCTTTATTATGCGAGCCGCCGCGCCCTGCATACGGGCGGCCAGGTCACATTGCTTTATGTGATCGAGCCGGCCGGTTTTCAGCACTGGCTGTCGGTCGGCAAGGTAATGCAGTCCGAGGCCCGCGCCGAGGCGGAAGCCGTGCTGTACGATCTGGCGGGCGAAGTGAACCGGATCTCCCATCTCATGCCCGAATTCCAGATCCACGAGGGCAAACGCGCCGATGTGCTGCTCAAGCTGATCCGCGACGATCCCGATATCCGGATTCTGGTGCTCGGTGCGGCGGCCGGAAAGGATGGGCCGGGGCCACTGGTCAGCAGTTTCGCCGGGCAGATGTCGGGATCCCTGCCGATCCCGGTAACCATCGTACCGGGCGATTTGACCCTTGCGCAGCTTGACGCGCTGGCCTGAGCGAGCGCCACGCCAAATAGCCTTATTTTATGCAGGGTTGATATCGCTAACGCGATCGGCCATCTATGAGCGGTAATTGCAGCTGTGCGCGCAGTGCAGCGATGCTGCCTGTAGAAGATGGAGCATTTCATGTTCATTCAGACCGAATCGACACCTAATCCGGCGACGTTGAAATTCCTGCCCGGCTGCACGGTTCTCGGCGATCGGGCAGCGGATTTTCCAAGCCGCGAATCGGCCGCGCGTTCGCCGCTCGCGGCACGGCTGTTCGACATCGCGGAAGTCGAAGCTGTCTATCTGGGCAGCGATTTCATCACCATCACCAAGAATGCGGGCGAATGGCACCATCTGAAACCTGCGCTACTTGGCGCGATCATGGAACATTTCACCGCCGGGCACCCCACCCTGCTTGATGACGCGTCGGCCGGCGATGCACATAACCTTGCCGGCGACGGCAGCGATTCGGAAATCGTGACGCAGATCGTCGAGCTGCTCGATACCCGGGTCCGCCCGGCGGTTGCGCAGGATGGCGGCGATATCGTGTTCCATGGCTATGAGGACGGTATCGTCTATCTGCATATGCAGGGCGCCTGCGCGGGCTGCCCCAGCGCGACAATGACCCTGAAACAGGGGATTGAGAATATGTTGCGCCATTTCGTGCCCGAGGTGGAAGAAGTCCGCGCCGTTAACCAATAAAACGGCCTGCGCTTAGCCCTAACAATAGTAACGAATTGTAAACATTGTTGCCTTTTCCAGCGACTTTGCGTAAAAGCCGTGCCGCCTGCCGCGCGCAGATGAATTGAAACTGGGAAAGGTGTCGGGCGACATCTTGCATTAGGCGGATCTATTCGTAATTTGTTCGATATGTTGGGGCGCTGGAAACAGGGTATGGCCGGTGCAGGGCTGTGCCTGCTTGGGCTTGCGGTTCCCGCAGCTATTGGCATCAGCCTGTTTGGCGGGGCGAGCGAACCGCAAATGCCGCGCCCGGTGGAACAGATCGCCGGCGCATCCAGCCTGCATAATCGCCTGATCGGCGCGCTGCCTGCCACCCATGCCAGCAATCACCGGCAACTGGAAAGTCATTTCGACACGCTTGGCTATACGCTGACGGCTGTGCGCCAGGGCGAGGAAGTGCCGCGGCTGTTCCTGCACACCATCCCGCAGGATTTGCCCGAACTGGCCGATTATCGGCAACGCAAGACAGCTTTCATTCAAATCATGCTGCCGCTCATTCTTGCGGAGAATGAGAAGATCCTGAACGATCGCCGCCGACTTGTTGCGCTGCATGCGCGATATGCAGCCAAAGGGCAGCTTCAGCCCGACCAGCAGACCTGGCTGCGCGAACTGGCGGATTATTACCGTCTGGCTGACTTTTCTGCCGGGCGGGAAGAAGATTGGCGCCGTCTGCTGCGGCGTGTCGATGTCATTCCCGCATCGCTGGCGCTGGCACAGGGCGCGATCGAATCAGGCTGGGGCACTTCCCGCTTCGCGCAGCAGGGGAATGCGATTTTCGGGCAGTGGAGCTGGAAACCGGGCAGCGGCATGGTCCCCGAAGGCCGCCCCGAAGGCGCGCAATATGAAATTCGCGCGTTTCAGCGGCTGTCAATTTCGGTGCGTTCCTATCTGCGCAACCTGAATACCCATCGCGCCTACGCAGCCTTGCGGCAAAACCGTGTGCAGATGCGCGCCGAAGGAACCGAGCCGCGCGGCTGGGCGCTGGCCGGACATCTCGAATCCTATTCGCAACGCGGCGTCGACTATATTGCCGAGTTGCGCAAGATCATTCGCATCAACCGGCTGGACAAGCTCGACAAGGCGATATTGCGCGCCGCGGGCCAGTCAGATTATCCCACAACTCTTTCCATGCTTTAGGGGCCATGCTTTAGGGGCCATGCTTTAGGGGCCATGCTTTAGGCGGGATCTCCCTCATCCTTCCCGCGGGGGAGCAATGACAAATTGCCGGCCCAGCCAGTGCCAGCGCCCCGACCGATCCAGCAAGGTACAATTGATCCGCCCGCGGCCGGGCGCAAAGGGCCTGCGCATCCGCACCTCGACCCGCTTCTCACCGAGAAACGCGACCTTGAGCGGCCCGTCATGCCCGCTGGCAAAGCAGTTCAGCCGATCCAGCCCGCGCAATTCGCCGGCCACCGTAAAACCGAAACGCGGCGGGTTCGGGTCTGTCACGATATAAGTGTCAAGCGGGGTCACGTCGGTCACAGGAAATGGCAGTGCATTGGCCGCCAGCCGAAAGCGGTCGATATCGCCAAACTGCTGATTCATCGGAAAACGTGGCAATTCAAACCGCGCCATTCCGGGATAAATCGCCCCTGAATGCTGCCCGAAGGCGGCGCGAAACCCCAGCTCCGCAATCTGGTCTCTGTTGGCCAGACTATATTCACCATAGGGATAAGCAAAGATATCGGGCACAAAGCCGAGCTCCTCCTTAAAGCGTAGCGAGGCGCGCCGGATGTCAACCAGATTCCTTGCGTCATCATAGTGAGGCATATGCTGGTGCGCCGCACCGTGATGACCGATCGTGACATTGCCCCCGGCAACCATTTCGCGCACATGATCCCAGCGCATGAAGCTCTTATATTCCGCATCGATTGAATCGGTGGAAAGGAACAGGGTGAAGGGAATGCCCGCATCACGCAGCCGCGGCCACGCCTGCGCGTAAACTGACAGATATCCATCATCGATCGTGATGGCGACCGCACGGTCGGGCAACGGTGTCCCGTTCTCCAGCGCCGCGATGATATCGGGCAACGCCATCGGCGTGTAATCGCCCGCGCTGATTTCCGCCAGATGCGCCTCAAACTGCGCGATGGTTGTATTGGTACGCGGAATATCATCTTCGCCGAATCGGTGGTAGATGAAGATGGTCGCCGAACCTGCCGCGATCTGCCCGGTTTCAGCGGCCCGCGCGACAGCGTAATTGACCACACCACATAGCAAGGCTGTCAAAAAAACGATTTTGCGCGCACCCTCGCATAGCAGCTTATCTCTGAACCTCACCCGCTTTGCTCCCCATATCCTTGTATTTCGCCAACAGTTGCATCCCGCAGTGAATTTACGCCATTGGCTGAAACTTGTATGCTTTGCAGCATATTGACATACAAACCGTAAACATGCTGCCCGACAGCAGCAGCATAGCATCCGAGAGGGGACATAATGCACGCCAGTTTGGACGATAAGGCACTCGACATCATTTTCCGGGACGCGCGCACGCCGATGCATTGGAGCGACGAGCCGGTTGGTGACGACATCCTGCAGAAATTATGGGATCTGGTGAAGTGGGGTCCGACAAGCGCCAATTGCCTGCCCGCACGCATCAAATTCTTCAAAAGCGCGGCGGCAAAAGAAAAGCTTCGCCCCTTTGTCGCGGAAAGCAATATCGAAAAAACGATTTCCGCGCCTGTCTGCGCACTGCTTTCCTACGATATCGAATTCTATGAACATCTGCCGCGACTGTTCCCCGACGATCAGTCCGCTAAAACCTGGTTCAACTGGAGCGTCGACCATGCGACGACGACGGCCTTCCGGAACGGCACATTGCAAAGCGGCTATTTCATTATTGCTGCGCGTGCCCTCGGGCTTGATGCCGCCCCCATGTCAGGCTTCGACAATGCCGCCGTCGACGCGGAATTCTTCCCCGACGGAAAAGTGAAGTCGAACATGCTGTGCGGGCTTGGCATTCGCGCCGAACCGACCCCGGCACGCGCGCCGCGCTTCGACTTCAATGAAGTATGTGAAATACTTTAAACCGTCAGCTAACGGATAAAGGACCCGCATTTGCGCATACTCGCGCTCGATACGACGCTGTCTGCCTGCTCGGTCGCACTGCTGGCGGACAGCGAGATCGTCGGATTTGAAACCGCCCGCATCGCGCGCGGCCATGCGGAAGCATTACTGCCAATGGTGATGCAGGTCTGCGCCCAAGCGGAAAAGACGCTCGCCGACATCGACCGCATCGCCGTCACTGTCGGACCGGGTACATTTGTCGGCATTCGCGTGGGTGTCGCAGCAGCGCGCGCCTTCGGTCTTGCACTCGACATTCCGGTAACAGGCGTGACCACTCTGGAAGCACTGGCCGCCACGGCGAAACCTGACACCGGGCCAATCGCAGCAGTGATCGATGCCAGAAACAACCAGTATTACGCACAGCTTTTTGACGGCGAAAACCGGCCCGCCGACAAGCCGCAACTATTACAAACCGAGGCGCTGATCACGCTTGTGAGCGATGCAGCTGCAAGCCTGACAGGCCCTGGCGCGGATGCTCTTGCCGCAGCGATTGCCGCACAGTCTTCCTGCCGGTCGCCAATCATCCCCGTCCTGACACCCGATGCGCGCATTATCGCACAGCTTGCGACCGGGCGAGAAGCGCAGGCACCGAATACGATCCGCCCGCTTTATCTCAGACCCCCCGACGCGAAACTGCCCCATGCCCGGACACCGCGCAGCATCGCCTGACATACAAACCGCACATGCGGGAAGTATGGGATTACTTGCGGCCTTGCATGGCCACTGCTTTACACCCGGCTGGTCGGAAATGGACATGGCGCGGCTGCTTGCGATGCCTGGCAGTCTGGCATTGATCGCATTACAGGACAGCCCGGTCGGCTTTCTGATCGGGCGGCAGGTCGCATGCGAAGCCGAAATCATCTCGGTGGGGGTCATACCGGCGGCACGCGCAACTGGTGTTGGCGCGGCGCTGCTCACCACATATGCACAACACCCGTCCATGCGACCTGTCACGGAAATTTTTTTGGAGGTGGCTGTAGACAATCACCCGGCCATTGCGCTTTATGCAGCACAGGGGTTTCGCAAGGTGGGCCTGCGCCCGGAATATTATGCTGCGCCGGGGAAAAGCGGTATAAAGACCGATGCGATTTTAATGCGGCGGCGGCTGCCGGACGCAGATCCCGCATCGGAAAATGGGAACGCGACAGGAGATTAGACGATGGCACGGGAAATCGAGCAGATGTGCGAAGAGCGCGGCATGCGGATGACCGCGCAGCGGCGCGTGATCGCCCAGGTGCTGTCCGAAGCAGATGACCACCCCGATGTTGAAGAAGTCTATCAACGCGCATCTGACAAAGACCCCCGGATCAGCATCGCCACGGTCTATCGCACTGTTCGACTGTTCGAGGAGGCCGGCATTCTGGAGCGGCACGAATTCGGAGATGGCCGCGCCCGTTACGAGCAGGCGCCGGAAAAACATCACGACCATCTGATCGATATTCAAAGTGGTGAGGTCACCGAATTTACCGACAGGAAGATCGAGGAACTGCAGCACGAAATCGCCGAAAGGCTGGGCTACAAGCTGGTGGGACATCGGCTGGAACTTTATTGCGTACCGATCGAGGGCAAGAAAAAAGCTAAGTAATACATCACCGGCGGCCGCAACCGATGCGGCAACGCCGATTTGCTTGACACAGACCATGTCGATGCTACTGTTCAATGGAATTGGATCGCTCTGCCAGCGGGATATACCGTTTTAAGGCAGCGTTGATTGTTAACCACCGTTTCGGTGCTGTAATACCGCGTCAAATTGCCAAAAAAGCTGTTCATCAAAACCTATGGCTGTCAGATGAATGTCTATGATTCCGAAAGGATGGCGGACATTCTGACCCCGCATGGCTATAGCCTGTCGGATCGGGCGGATGATGCCGATCTGGTCATTCTGAACACCTGCCATATTCGCGAAAAAGCGGCCGAGAAAGTCTATTCCGAACTGGGCCGGATGCGCCGCGCGCAACAGACCCGGCGCGATCACGGCGCCGATATGACGATCGCTGTGGCAGGCTGTGTCGCACAAGCCGAGGGCGATGAGATCATCCGCCGCGCACCGGTCGTCGACATGGTTTTCGGACCGCAAACCTATCACCGTTTACCCGAAATGCTGGCCCGGCTGGACCGCGACGGCGCGCGCCGGAAAATCGTCGAAACGGACTTTCCGGTCGAGGAAAAATTCGACACGCTGAGCGCCGCGGGCAGCCATGCGGGGGTCACGGCATTTCTGACGGTCCAGGAAGGATGCGACAAATTCTGCACCTATTGCGTGGTGCCCTATACCCGCGGCGCGGAGTTTTCGCGCCCTGTCGCAGATGTGCTGGCGGAAGCGCGCCGGCTGGCGGCGGCGGGGGTGCGCGAGATCACCCTGCTTGGTCAGAACGTCAACGCCTATCATGGCGAAGCAGGCGATGGCGGAAACTGGACGCTGGGGCGGCTGATCCGCGAGATTGCCGAGATTTCGGGTATCGCGCGCATCCGCTACACCACCAGCTATCCAAGCGAAATGGATCACGACCTGATCAGCGCCCATGCCGAGGTGCCGCAATTGATGCCTTACCTGCATTTGCCGGTGCAATCGGGCTCGGACCGGGTGTTGGAAGCCATGAACCGCCGCCACAGCGCGGCGGAATATCTGGCGCTTGTCGACAAAATTCGCACAGCAAGGCCCGACATTGCATTATCTTCTGATTTCATTGTCGGCTTTCCCGGAGAAAACCGCCGCGATTTCGAGGCGACATTGCAGCTTGTCGAACAGGTCGGTTTCGCGCAGGCCTATTCCTTCAAATACAGCGCGCGTCCCGGTACGCCGGCGGCGGCAATGCCCTACCAGATCGAGGAAGCCGAGAAATCCGACCGGCTGGCGGTCTTGCAGCAACTGCTCACTGCACAGCAGCGGGCCTTCAATGCCGCGTGCGTTGGCAAGGATTTCGATATACTATTCGAGAAACCCGGCCGGGCCGCCAACCAGATCGTGGGGCGTAGCCCCTATCTGCAACCGGTGCATATTGAAGGAACAGCGGAACTGATCGGCGATATTACCAAAGTCCGGATCACAGCCCATGGTGCGAACAGCCTGTCTGGCAGACCAGCAGACCGCGCCGCGCCTGCCCATGACGTTGCAATACGGGCCGGAACGCCAGCATGACCGGGTATGACGGCGAAATAGGGGATATGCTTTGAGCATTTCACCAAAAATCGCCAAAGATCAGACTGTCCGGCTGGCGGACAATCCCAATGAGATGATCCTTGAATTCGACGAAAACCGGATCCTGCCCGAACTTTACGGCGAACATGACCGGCATCTTGCGATTATTGAAGATCGTTTGGGTGTTGCTTGCGTGCCGCGTGGCAATCGCCTGCTTATCACCGGACCGCATGACGCAAGAGTGACCGCGGCGGACATTCTGCGCGATCTGTACCGCAGCGCATTGGGCGGCATGAATCTTTCCCCCGCCGATATCAATGGCGCGATCCGGATGGCAGACGACAGCAGCACAAGCTATGCAAATGCCACACAGAATTTGCAGATCAAGCTGCGGCGGCGGCAGATTACCCCCCGCTCGCCAACCCAGGCGCGTTATATCGAAGCGCTGAAATCAAAGGATCTTGTGTTCGGGCTGGGGCCTGCGGGCACCGGCAAGACCTATCTTGCGGTCGCGTTCGGCGTTTCCAAACTTGCCGAGGGCAAGGTTGACCGGCTGATCCTGTCACGCCCCGCAGTTGAGGCAGGCGAAAGGCTGGGCTTTCTGCCCGGCGACATGAAGGAGAAGATCGATCCCTATCTGCGCCCCCTCTATGACGCGTTGCACGATATGTATTCGGGCGACCAGATCGAAAAGAAGCTGACCAGCGGGGAAATCGAGGTTGCGCCCCTGGCCTTCATGCGCGGCCGGACGCTGACCAATTCCTTCATCATTCTGGACGAAGCGCAGAACTGCACGCCGATGCAGTTGAAGATGTTTCTCACGCGGCTTGGCGAAAACTCGCAGATGGCGGTAACCGGCGACCCCAGCCAGACGGATCTGCCAGCCGGCACCTATTCGGGTCTGAGCGATGCCATGCACATACTCGACGGCATTGACGGGCTGGAATTCGTTCGCTTTACGCATTCCGACGTGGTGCGGCATCCGCTGGTGAGCCGCATCGTTCAGGCCTATGACAACCAGCCGCAGCCCGGTAAGGCAAACGCGCCAACCGCCCGCAACCGCAAGCGGCGCGATGCCCCGGAATACAGGCATGATGATGCAGATTGATGTTGCGCTTATCTGTCCAGACTGGGCAGATGCGGTTGACGATGTCCCATCACTTGTTCAGCATACTGCGGAACAGGCGGCAAATGCCTGTATCGCTGCACGCCCCGACAGAGCGCTGTGCGACGTTGAACTCAGCATTGCGCTGGCTGATGACATGAAGGTTCAGGAATTGAACAAGCAGTTTCGCGGCATCGACAAACCGACCAACGTCTTGGCCTTTCCAGCAGAAGACGAACCGTGCGCGGGCGGCATCATGCTTGGCGATATTATCGTTGCCTGCGAAACGGTAAGGCGCGAAGCCGCGGCAGCACAGAAGAGCGTATCGGATCATTTATCGCATCTGATCGTTCACGGGGTCTTGCATCTGTTCGGCTTCGACCATCAAGATGATGCGGAAGCCGCGCAAATGGAAGCCTGCGAGAGCCGCATATTGGCGCGATTGGGGATCGCGGACCCTTATGCGGATTCCACTGTTGCGGCATTATCGGGCTAAAGGATCAGACCGCACATCATGGCGGATACACTAATACAAAAAGAACAGCAGAACGGCGCCGCCAACGGGCAGCGCAACCTGCTTGAAAAGCTTCGCACACTATTTCGACCGCGTAATGAAAGCCTGCGCCAGTCAATCGAAGTCGTCATTGAAGAACATCTTGAGGATTCGACGGATTTTACGCCCGCCGAGCGGCAGATGCTGCTCAATGTCATCGCAGTGGGCGATCGCCGGGTGGAGGATGTCATGGTCCCCCGCGCCGATATCATCGCCGTGGAAATCGGCACAAGCCTTGAAGAACTTGTTGCAACCTTCAATCAGGCGGCGCATTCGCGGCTGCCGATTTATCGCGATACGCTGGATGAACCGGTGGGCATGGTACATATCAAGGATCTTGTGCGCCGCTGGTTCAATGTGGAAGAGGACGCACAGCGGAAATTTTCCCTGGCGGCGATCCAGCGCGATATCCTGTTTGTTCCCCCTTCCATGCCTGTCGTCGATCTGCTTTTGAAGATGCGCGATACACGCGCCCATATGGCGCTGGTGATCGATGAATATGGCGGCACTGACGGGCTTTTGACGATCGAGGACCTTGTTGAGGAAATCGTCGGTGAAATCCGCGACGAGCATGATGAGGAAGGGCCGATGCTGACGCAAGTCAACGAGACGGTCTATGAGGCAGATGCCCGGGTCGAGGTGCCTGAGCTGGAGGCCGCGACCGGACGCAGCCTGACCGCTGAAAGCATGGAAGATTACGCCGACACGCTTGGCGGGCTTGTTTCAGCGCTGCTTGGCCATTTGCCGCAGCGCGGCGAATTGGCTGTGCATCCAAATGGCGTGGAATTTGAAGTGCTCGACGCCGATCCGCGAACAGTCAAACGCCTGCGGGTCTATATTCAGCCAGACGAGCCACCGGTCGACGAGCCGGGTTGATCCGTGCCTCCCGGCAGAATGCAAACCACCCATGCGCCGTGCCATGGCGCGACAAGCAACTGGCTCGATCTCCGCCATCCGACGAGCGGGCGCCGGGCATGGTTACTGCGCTATCTGCTGATCGGACTGTGCGGCGCCATAACAAGCCTCGCGCAGCCCCCCTTTTTCCTCACTGCGGTGATCTTTGTCACCCTGCCGCCGGTGATCTGGGCGCTTGACGGCGGATATGACAAGGCGGCCGGACGCCGCGTGCTGCGCGCAGGGCTGATCGGCTGGTGGTTCGGGTTTGGCTATTTCGTATCCGGGCTGTACTGGATTGGCTTTGCCCTGCTGGTGGAAGCTGACAAATTTGCGCATTTCATCCCGCTTGCTGTGATCGCGCTGCCCGCGGGCCTTGCGTTGTTCACGGGGCTTGCCTTTGCGCTTGCGAGCATGTTCTGGCGACCGAACCAGCCTGCACGACTGCTGCTGCTTGCCACCTCTTGGTTTTTGCTCGAATGGCTACGTGGGCATATTCTCACCGGCTTTCCCTGGCATTCAATCGGCTATATCTGGACCGGCGACAGCCTGTTGCATGGCGCGGTGGCACAGGGCGCGGCGCTTTTCGGCGTCTATGGGCTTGGCTTCCTTACACTTCTACTTGCCGGCCTGCCTGCGCTGTTGAGCGGCGGCCAATGGCGACGTCCGACAGGCGGGGCATTGATCACGGTGATCCCATTATCCGCGCTTTTGCTGATTGGCTGGGGCGCGTGGCGCGCGCAGCAGATTGCCGATGACAGTCTGGCGAGTGACAGTCTGGCGAGCAACAGCCCTGAAATTCCGCTACGCATCGTGCAACCCAATATTGCACAGCAGGAAAAATGGATCCCGGGCAACCGGGTTGCGCATTTTGAAAAGCTGCTGCAATTGTCACAACGGCCAGCCGCGACAAGGCCACAAATCATCATCTGGCCGGAAGCGGCAACCCCCTTCTTTCTGGCTGAACAGCCCGAAGCGCTGCGGCTGATCGGGCAACTGCTGCCGCAAGACGGGCTGCTGATTACAGGCAGCCCGCGGCTGTCCGTCAGATCCGCGGAAACGACGCCAGGTGATATGTCTGGCGCACCGGTTCATAACAGTATTCTGTTTATCGATAGCAGCGGCCAGATACAGGCAAGCTATGACAAATTTCACCTCGTTCCGTTTGGCGAATATCTGCCGTTTCGGTCGCTTTTATCGGCAATTGGCCTGCGCAAGCTGACAAAGGATATCGGCGCATTTGCACCCGGTCCCGGCCCGCAAACGGTGCGGCTGAACAATCTGCCTGCCGTCAGCCCGCTGATCTGCTATGAAATCATTTTTCCCGCCGCCGTCACCGACCAGACCCAACGCCCCGGCTGGATTGTCAATCTGACAAATGATGCCTGGTTCGGCGATACCTCCGGCCCGCCGCAGCATCTGGCGCAGGCGCGGATGCGCGCGATCGAGGAAGGCATACCGGTCATACGGTCCGCCAATAACGGTATTTCCGCGGTTATCTCTCCATCCGGCACAGTTCTTCACGCGTTACCGCTCAACCAGACAGGCATTATCGAGACGATGCTGCCAAAACCGGTCACGCGCCCCCTTTACGCGCAGTATCAGGACATGCCGCTTCTCCTCCTGTCGTTTTTGGTACTCATATTCTTTACAATTTTACGTATACGAGAGAAACGATTCCCAAATATGCACGCATAACGCGAAATTAACAATTCTTACTTGACCCCTCGGTAAGCAGAATCATACATAGATATGCTGTATGCGTGTTTATTAAGAATTTGCAGGTAATAAAACGTGATCAAGAAAATACCGGACCCAATTGATGTCCATGTGGGCAGCCGCGTGCGGTTGCGCCGCATGTTAATCGGGATGAGTCAGGAAAAGCTTGGGGAAGCGCTGAACCTTACGTTCCAGCAAATTCAGAAATATGAAAAAGGGGCAAATCGGATCGGATCCAGCCGATTGTACAAAATTTCGCAGCTTTTGGGCGTTTCGGTCCAGTTCTTCTTCGACGATATGCCGGTGGAAGCTGCGGGAGAATCCGCTGGATTTTCGGAGAATGATTCGACGCCGATGATCATGGATTTCGTCAGCACCCCGGAAGGGGTGCAGCTCAACCGCGCCTTTTCACGGATTGACAGCGCCGATGTTCGACGCCGTGTTGTCGATCTGGTGAAATCGCTTGCCGACAACAACGAATCCGAAGCGACCGACTGACCTGTGCATTCGGGGCAAAGGCGGACGATTTCGATCTTTGTGATTAAGCGTGGCAACCAACGCAAAATCAATGCTATGTGTCGCGAAACGCGCTATGCGCTATGCGTCGCAACGAAAGCGACATCAACTTTATTGGGAGCGATGTAAGTGCCCAGGGGTGACTATCTCTTTACAAGTGAATCGGTCTCTGAAGGCCATCCTGACAAAATCTGCGACATGATTTCCGATGCGATCGTTGATGAATTCCTGTCGCTTGACCCCAATTCCCGCGTCGCCTGCGAAACACTGACGACGACAAATCTCATCGTATTGGCCGGGGAAGTACGGGGTGCGGACGTTTCGCACGACCGGATCGAAGAAATCGCCCGCGAAACAGTCAGGAAAATCGGCTATGAGCAGGACGGTTTCCACCATGCCAATGCGGAAGTGATGGTGCGGCTGCACGCCCAGTCCGCCGATATCGCGCAAGGGGTGGATGCTGCTGGCAACAAGGATATCGGTGCCGGCGACCAGGGCATTATGTTCGGCTATGCCTGTCGTGAGACAGATATGCTGATGCCGGCGCCTATATTATATTCCCACCAGATCCTGCGCGCGCTGGCGGAAGCGCGCCACTCGGGCAAGGAACCCGGCCTTGCCCCGGATTCAAAAAGCCAGGTGACGCTGCAATATGTCGATGGCAAGCCGGTGCGGGCAACCTCGGTTGTTGTGTCGACCCAGCATCAGGACGGGCTGAGCCAGGAAGAGGTTCGGAAAATCGTTCGCCCCTATGTTGAGAGCGTTCTGCCTGATGGCTGGATGTGCCCGGAGGAAGAATTCTACGTCAATCCCACCGGCACCTTTGTGATTGGCGGCCCTGATGGGGATGCGGGCCTCACGGGGCGTAAAATCATTGTCGACACCTATGGCGGCGCCGCCCCCCATGGCGGTGGCGCGTTCTCCGGCAAGGACCCGACCAAAGTCGACCGGTCCGCCGCCTATGCCGCGCGCTATGTTGCGAAAAATGTGGTCGCCGCCGATCTTGCCGATCGGTGCACGATCCAACTGGCCTATGCGATCGGGGTATCCAAACCGCTTGCGATTTATGTTGATCTGCACGGTACGGGCAATGTCGATGAGGCAAAGCTTGAAAAAGCGATTGCCGAGGTCATCGATCTCAGCCCGCGCGGCATTATCGAGGGGCTCAGTCTTGCGCGTCCGATCTATGGCCGCACCGCTGCCTATGGGCATTTTGGCCGGGAGCCGGAAGCCGATGGCGGCTTTTCCTGGGAGAAGACGGATCTCACCGGGGCTTTGCGCGACGCACTGACTTAACCACTCAATCGTCATTCGGGCAGCCCATTTCAAGGCTGCCCGATTCTATTATCGGCTACTGACATGCCATCGCAGGATCGTCCCGCGCACCCCCACCCCAAACTGCATGGCCGCAAAAAAGGGCACCGGCTGCGCAAGCAGCGACAGGAATTGCTCGATACGCTGTTACCACGCATTGTATTTCCGCAAACCACCTCCCCTATCCATAACCCGCAAGATCTATTTCACCGGCGCTATGACGCGCTGTGGCTTGAGGTTGGCTTTGGCGATGGCGGGCACCTGGCCTGGCAGGCCAAAAACAATCCCGATATCGGCTTTATCGGATGCGAACCTTATGAACCGGGGGTGGCAGGCCTGCTGTCACTGATCGCGGCGGACAATATCGAAAATGTTGTCGTACACCCTGACGATGCAAGGCAGGTTTTCTCCCGTCTGCCCGAAGGCTGCGTCAGCCGCGTCTTCATTCTGTTTCCCGACCCATGGCCCAAGAAGAAACACAATAAGCGACGCTTTATCTCACCTGAGAATATCGATGCGCTGGCGCGTCTCATGCATCGCGGCGCTGAACTGCGTTTCGCCAGCGATATCGATGATTATATCCTGTGGACACTAGCAATCTTTCGCGACAGGAAAGATTTTATCTGGACTGCTGAAAGCCCGCGCGACTGGCAATACCGCCCCGACGACTGGCCTGCTACAAAATATGAAAGAAAAGCCAATGCCGCCGGACGGACGGGAAAGTTTCTGCGCTTCCAGCGTGTCTGATGGCTCTGCATCCCGGTCGATCCGCGCGCGAAACCGCTTGAATGAGCGGCGGATCTTGTTATGATGAAAGAAGTAGATATATCCTGAAGAGCTTCTTTGGGCGGGAAATCGAAGTGGGCCAGCGGCCCACTTTTTTGTTGGTGATGACCGCGCGACAATTTGATAGCGCGGCTGCCTTATTGGATTGTCCGCAAGGGCCCGGGATATCGGCACTATTTGGAGTCTTATTTCTGCCGTGGCATCTGCACAGGACTTATTGTCGAAAGTGGAAGACATCATCTCCCCTGCTATCGAGGCGATGGGGTTTGAGCTTGTCAGGCTGCGTTTCACCGGTGGCGACAGGGCAACGCTGCAAATCATGGCCGAACGGCCGGACGGGCGGATGAGTGTTGATGATTGTGCGGAAATCAGCCGCACAATTTCGGTTCTGCTTGATGTGGAAGACCCGATCGACGGTGAATATATGCTTGAGGTGTCCTCGCCCGGTATCGACCGGCCGCTGACGCGCCACAAGGACTTTGAGCGGTTTGCGGGTCATCTGGCCAAGTTCAAATTGGCGCGCCCGATTGACGGGCGGCGGAAACTGTCCGGCATCATTACGCAAGTGTCGGCCGATACGGTCACGGTTGAAAGTGACGAGGTCGGTCAAATGGCAATTGCCTTTGGCGACATTGCGGAAGCACAGCTTGTCATTACCGACGCGCTGATCCGCGATTCGCTGAAGAACAATCCGCCGGACACACCGGACGAGACAAAACTGCACTGAGCGGTGCACAGGGATAGAGAGCGCCTGAAATGGCGGTCAGGGTAAGGAGCGAAGCATGTCAACTTCAGCAGTAAGCGCAAACCGACTGGAACTTCTGCAGATCGCAGACGCGGTCGCGCGCGAAAAGGCCATCGATCAGGATATCGTGCTTGGCGCCATGGAAGAAGCCATCCAGAAAGCGGCCAAATCGCGCTATGGGGCGGAAAACGAAATCCGGGTCGAGATCGATCGCAAGAATGGCGAAATCAAGATAAGTCGCCTGCTGGAAGTTGTGGAAACCGTCGAGACGCCGGCGCGCGAAATTACCCTCGAAGATGCCAAGCAGCGTAATCCAGCCGCCGAAATCGGCAATTTCATCGGTGAGGAACTGCCCCCGCTCGAGTTTGGCCGGATCGCCGCGCAGTCGGCAAAACAGGTCATCGTGCAAAAGGTGCGCGATGCCGAACGCGACAGGCAGTATGAAGAATATAAGGACCGCGTGGGCGAGATCATCAATGGCGTCGTCAAGCGGGTGGAATATGGCAATGTGGTGGTCGATCTGGGCCGCGGCGAAGCGATTTGCCGGCGCGATGAATTGCTGCCGCGGGAAAATTTCCGTAACGGAGACAGAATTCGCGCCTATATTTACGATGTGCGGCGTGAACCCAAAGGCCCGCAGATCTTCCTGTCCCGCAGTCATCCACAATTCATGGCACTGCTCTTCGGTCAGGAAGTACCCGAAATTTACGACGGCATCATCGAAATCAAGGCCGTTGCGCGCGATCCGGGCAGCCGGGCGAAAATCGCTGTAATTTCCAGCGACCCGTCGATTGACCCGGTTGGTGCCTGCGTCGGGATGCGCGGCAGCCGGGTGCAGGCCGTGGTGAACGAGTTGCAGGGCGAGAAAATCGACATCATTCAGTGGAACCCGGATGCCGCAACCTTCATCGTCAACGCCCTGGCGCCTGCCGAGGTCATGAAAGTCGTCATGGACGAGGATATTCAGCGGATCGAGGTCGTGGTGCCCGATGATCAACTGAGCCTGGCGATCGGCCGCCGTGGCCAGAATGTCCGGCTTGCCTCGCAATTGACGGGATGGGAAATCGACATCCTGACCGAATCCGAAGAGTCGGACCGCCGTCAGAAAGAATTCCTGGAACGCAGCGCCCTGTTCATGAAGGGGCTGAATGTCGACGAGGTGGTTGCGCAATTGCTGGCCTCGGAAGGTTTTTCGACCATCGAGGAAGTCGCTTATGTCGAACTCGATGAAATTGTCGAAATCGAAGGCTTTGACCTGGATACCGCTGAAGAACTGCAAAACCGGGCGCGCGAATTTCTGGAAGAAGAGCAAACCCGCGCCGATACCGAGCGGCGCGAGCTCGGCGTCAGCGATGAGATCGCGGAACTGCCGCTGCTGACTTCCGCCATGCTCGTCGCATTAGGCAAGGCAGGCGTAAAAAGCCTCGACGATCTGGCGGATCTGTCATCGGATGAATTGACCGGCTGGATTGAAACCGTCAACGGTACAAAGCAAAGACGAGCCGGCCTTCTTGAAGAATTCGAGCTCGGTGAGGAGGAGGCCAACGAAATTATCATGGCCGCTCGCGCCCACTGGTTCGAGGACGAGCCTGACGATACAACCGCTGAGGTGGAAGAAGAAGTCGATAGCTGACTTCACTCGCAGGCATTGGCGTCGGGCGATATCGGTGCCAGGGATGTCGCTGATGGACGACCGCCGACAGCACAGTCAGGATCAATCCAGTGTGGATGACAGGTGCACCGCAAAAACGGAGCCGGTATATTTCACCGTCACGCAAGGACGTCGATATTGCCCGCAAACAAGCAAAGCGAGGCCCGCACTCCGGAGCGGCGCTGCATTGTCAGCGGAGAGATTCTGCCCCGTGATGCACTGATCCGATTCGTGGTATCGCCAGAAGGGCAACTGGTTTTCGACGTGGCGGAGAAACTGCCCGGCCGCGGCCTGTGGGTGCGCGCGGATGCGGCCAGCCTGCGGCAGGCGATCGCAAAGAACAGCTTTGCCCGCGCCGCAAGACAGAAGATCGAATTGCCCGAGCAATTGCTGGAAGATGTCGCCCGGCAACTCGCGCAACGCTGTATTGACCTGCTGGGACTTGCCCGGAAAAGCGGCGCGGTCGCCTTTGGGCGCGCCAAAGTCGAAACACAGATAAAACAGGGAAGAACCCTGTTGCTGATCTGCGCGACTGAAGCCGGGAAAGATGGTAAACAGACACTGCATCGCCTCGCCCGAGCGTTAAACCCGGCGGTTCAATCCATCGATTGGCTGCATTCGTCAGAATTGGGTTTGGCATTCGGAGCGGAAAATGTGATACATGCTTCGGTCACGCAGGGACGCTTGGCCGATCAGATCCTGAATGCGGCCATGCGCCTGTCGGCCTTTCGGGGTGAGATTCACCCCTAAGATCCCCGGGTTACAAGGATCTGTGCGGTTTTTCGGAAGGCTGGCTCAGGCCCGGTTTCGGTTTTCCCGCGACCAATTGTGAGATGTGTTGCGCCAGAAAGATCTGGCATGCTGCTGTGGGCCGGAGGAACTCCGTTAAGTGACCACGCAGCATTGGCAGCGTTAGAGAGGTAGAAGGTTAGGAATGAGCGAGTCGAAAGATTCCGATAACGAAACCACGGGTAGCACACCCCAGCGCACGCTAAGTCTGAAAAAGACTGTAGGCTCGGGACAGGTGCGCCAGAGCTTCTCTCATGGCCGCTCGAAGTCGGTTGTTGTCGAGAAAAAACGCCGACGCGTGATCACCCCCAAGTCGGACGCCGCGGCTGCAACCGATGCGCCCCAGCCCGAAGCAAAGGCCGCTCCGACCGCCGCGCCAAAGGCTGCGCCGCAAAAACCGAGAGCGGATAGAGGGGCAAAATCCACCCGCAAACCCGCCCCGCGCGGTGACCGGAAAAGCGCCCGCGGATTGACCGAAGGCGAACAGGCGGCACGCGAACGCGCGCTGGCGCTTGCAAAAAGCGCTGAAGAAGAACGCAACCGCAAGGCCGCACAGGAAGAAGCCGAACGCCGCCAGCGCGAGGTAGAAGCGGAAGCCAGACGACAGGCCGAAGCCGAAGCCGAAGCAGCGGCTCAAGCCGAAGCCAACCGCAAGACCGCATCCGGGGAACCGGCCGAAGCAATCGCAAAGGAGGCGGACGATGCTGCGGATCTGGCGCAAAATCTGCCCGTTGAACCTGACGCCGACGCGGAAAAACGTGCTGTCCGGCGCAAGGATGCACAGAAAATCAAGGCTGACGAGGACGATGACGGATTGCCCGCAGCGCTGAAGGGCGCGCGCATCAAACGTAAATCGGGTGACGATTCCAAGCCGACGCCGCGCACCAAGGGTGAACCGCGCCGGCGGACCGGCCGGCTGACGATTCAGACCGCGCTTGATGAGGATCTCGGCGAACGGCAGCGCTCGCTCGCATCGATCCGCCGCTCACGTGAGAGGGAAAAGCAGGCCGCCAAGCACAGCAGCCGAACCCATAAGATCGTGCGCGAGGTTGTCATTCCCGAAGCCATTACCGCGCAGGAACTGGCCAACCGGATGGCGATCCGCGTTAAGCAAGTGCTGCAGGTGCTGCGTGCGATGGATGAAGGTGCCGTGAGTGCCGATATGGTGCTGGAACCGGTAACCGCCCAGATTGTGGTTGAGGAATTGGGCCATCGGGCGAAACTGGTTGCCGAATCCGATGTCGAACACGGGCTGGAGGCACCAAATGATGCGGCGGGTGAACTCGAATCCCGCCCGCCAGTGGTCACCGTCATGGGACATGTCGATCACGGCAAGACATCACTGCTCGACGCTTTGCGCAAGACCGATGTGGTCGCGGGCGAAAAAGGCGGCATCACGCAACATATCGGCGCCTATCAGGTCACAACCGATCGCGGCCAGAAAGTGACGTTTATCGACACGCCAGGCCACGCCGCCTTCAGCGCGATGCGCGCACGCGGCGCAAGCGTCACCGATATCGTCGTGCTTGTCGTGGCGGCGGATGACGGGGTGATGCCGCAAACGATCGAAGCAATCAATCACGCGAAAGCCGCCCAGGTACCGCTTATCGTCGCGGTTAATAAAATTGACCGGCCAGAAGCCAACCCCAACAAGGCCCGGCAGGAACTTCTGCAATATGAAGTATTTACCGAGGATCTGGGTGGCGATGTGTTGTCAGTGGAAGTCTCCGCGCTGAAGGGCACAAATCTCGATAAACTGGTCGATGCCATTTTACTGCAGGCGGAACTTCTGGAGCTGACCGCCAACCCGAATCGCGATGCCAATGGCGTGATCATCGAGGCGCAACTCGACAAAACACGCGGACCTGTCGCCACCGTGCTGGTGCAGGGCGGCACGTTGAAGCGGGGCGACATTATCGTTGCCGGCGCGGAATGGGGCCGTGTCCGCGCATTGACCGACGAGCATGGCAAGAACTGCAAACAGGCCGGGCCATCCATGCCGGTTGAAATATTGGGGCTGCAGGGCGTGCCCAAGGCAGGTGACGATGTGGTCGTGGTGGATAGCGAAAGCCGCGCGCGGGAAGTCTGCGAGTTCCGCCGGCGGCGGGCGCAGGAAGTCGCATCAGGCGGTGTCTCCTCGGTCGAGGATATGTTTGCCAAACTCAAGGATGCCGAAATCAGCGAGCTTCCGATTGTCATCAAGGCCGATGTGCAGGGCTCGGTGGAAGCCATTCGCGCGTCCCTCGACAAACTCGGCACCGATGAAGTGCGCGCAAAAATCCTGCATGCAGGGGCGGGCGGCATCACCGAGTCGGACATCACCCTCGCCGAGGCCTCGCAGGCCCCGGTTTTCGGCTTTAATGTCAGGGCCAACAAGCAGGCCAAGGATCTGGCTGACGCTGCGAATGTCGATATTCGTTATTACAACGTGATTTACGACCTGATTGATGACGTCAAAAGCATGTTGTCGGGCATGCTTGCCCCCGAACGGCGCGAAACAATGCTCGGCAATGCAAAAGTGCTCGACGTGTTCAAGGCATCCAAGATGGGCAAGGCGGCAGGCTGTCTCGTCACGGATGGTATCGTCCGCCGCGGCGCGGGCGTGCGTGTGATCCGTGATGATGTGGTCGTGCATGAGGGCTCGCTGTCCAGCCTGCGCCGCTTCAAGGACGAAGTGCGCGAAGTCAATGCGGGGACCGAATGCGGCATGGCGTTCGAGAATTTCCAGGACATCAAGGTCAACGATGTGGTCGAATGCTATGAGGTCGAAGAGGTAATCCGGACATTATAACCGGCGCTTTGGATAACCGGCGCATTGGATAGCCGGCGCATTGGATAACCGGCGCGCCGGCACCTGGTGAGATTTCTGTCGTAGAATTTTCAAGAGCGGTGCCTGCATGAATTGCAGGCCCGGTTTCCGGCAGGAAACGGAGCATTGACATGACATCTGAGCGGCAAAACAGAAAGCGGGCCGGTAAATCCCGCTCGCAGCGGCAATTGCGTGTGGGCGAACTGATCCGGCACGCCCTGTCCGATATCTTGCAGCGCGACGAACTCCACGACCCGGTGTTGCACAACAAGGTCATCACGATCTCGGAAGCGCAGGTTTCGCCTGATTTGCGTCACGCGACGATCTTTTTCTCCGCATTATCGTGCAATATGCCGGAACTGGCCGATATCGGGCGGGCACTCAATCGCCGCGCAGCGCATTTTCGGGGTCAGCTTGGCCAGCAGATCCAGACGAAATTTACACCACAACTCAAATTCGTGGCCGATGATTCCTTTGAGAATGCGCAATCTATCGACAAGCTGTTGCGTTCGGCCCCCGTGTCGCGGGATCTCGACTCGTAATGGGCCGACGGCGCAAAAAAGGCAAACCGGTCAGCGGCTGGGTATGTGTCGACAAGCCGGCCGGCGTCACCTCGACCCAGATCGTCGGTAAAGTCCGATATGCCTTCGATGCCCAGAAAGCCGGCCATGCGGGCACGCTGGACCCGCTGGCAACCGGCATATTGGCAATCGCGTTGGGCGAAGCCACAAAAACCGTGCCCTATGCCATGGACAGCGAAAAAATCTACCGCTTCAGCATCTGCTGGGGCGAACAGCGCAGCACCGACGACCCGGAAGGCACCGTCATCGCATGCAGCGACAACCGCCCGAGCAAAGCCGAGATCGAGGCCGCCTTGCCTGACTTTATCGGTGAAATCCTGCAGGTTCCGCCCAGCTTCTCCGCGATCAAGGTCAATGGCGCACGCGCCTATGATCTGGCCCGGGAGGGCGAAACCGTCACGCTTGAACCGCGTCCCGTGAAAATCGATGATCTTCGGCTTGTTGATATGTCCGGCCCTGACAGCTGCGAAATGGAAATGGTGTGCGGCAAAGGCGCCTATGTGCGGGCGATTGCACGCGATCTGGCGCGAAAATTAGGCACATATGGCTATGCTGCTAATATTCGGCGCACCAAAGTCGGCGCTTTTTGCGAAAAAAACGCAATTTCACTGGATAAACTGGAGCAGTTGGTCCATAAACCCGCATTGTCGGACTTTTTACTTCCGGTACAGACCCCGCTGGACGACATCCCGGCGTTGGCCATTTCCGGAAATGATGCTGGCCGTTTGAAACGCGGTCAGCCGATTTTAGTCCGCAATGGGCATGAATTAGCCGAAGAATCGCTCATTTACACGACCCGGCGCGGACAGATTGTTGCGCTTGGCCATGTTGAGCGCGGCGAGTTCAAGCCAATGCGTATTTTTAATTTACCCATGGGAGTGATGACATCCGATGTCGATTACAGCTGAGCGCAAACAGGAACTGATAACGGAATATGGTACGGGGAACGGTGATACCGGCTCGCCCGAAGTTCAGGTAGCGATCCTGACGGAACGGATCAGCAATCTGACCGAGCATTTCAAAGAACATAAGCACGACAATCATTCGCGCCGCGGCCTGATCAAACTGGTCAGTCAGCGTCGTAAATTGCTCGACTATGTGAAAAGGAAAGACGAGGCGCGTTATACGACGCTCATTCAACGGCTTGGAATACGCCGTTAGTCTTACGGCGATGTCTGCTTCATATTGCGCTGGTTCCGAATAGGATGCCGGCGCAATCCTTATTGGCAGGTCTTTACCGCGATAATGGGGAAGCGACACGCGTATAGGTTCCACGGGGAACCGGCTGGCGCGGCCAGGGGGCCGTTGCCGGTGGCGCATTGACTAGGGAGTTGATGCAGCCGTCATGCTGAGGAAGAAGCTATGTTTGATATTCATCGAAAAGAAATCACGTGGGGCGGCCGCCCGCTGAGTTTTGAAACCGGGCGGGTTGCCCGGCAGGCCGATGGCGCGGTTATCGTACAATATGAGGAAACCACCGTCATGGCGACGGTTGTTGCTGCGAAACAGCCGCGTGCCGGCATCGATTTCTTTCCGTTAACGGTCGATTATGTGGAAAGAACCTATGCGGCGGGCAAGATCCCGGGCGGTTTTTTCAAACGCGAAGGACGGCCAAGCGAAAAGGAAACGCTGACCTGCCGTCTGATCGATCGCCCGATCCGGCCGCTTTTTGTCGACGGATTTCGCAATGAAACGCAGGTCATCTGCACTGTTTTAAGCCACGATCTCGAGAACGATCCCGATATCATCGCGATGATTGCGGCCTCGGCCGCACTGACGATCTCGGGCATCCCCTTCATGGGGCCGATCGGCGGGTGCCGGGTCGGCTACAAGGACGGGGAATATATCCTCAATCCGCATATCGATACGGTCAAGGAAAGCGAGCTCGATCTGGTCGTTGCCGGTACCAGAGGCGCGGTGCTGATGGTGGAATCAGAAGCCAAGGAGCTGTCCGAGGACATTATGCTTGGTGCGGTGATGTTCGGGCACCAGCAGATGCAGCCGGTTATCGACGCGATCATCGACCTGGCGGAAGCATGCGCCAAGGAACCTTGGGAACTGACACCGAAGGAAGATGACGGGCTTGGCCACAAAGTACGCGAGATTGGCGAGGATCTGCTCCGCGGCGCCTATGAAGAAGTCGTCAAGCTGAGCCGGCAGGAGAAAGTCGCAAAGGTCAAAGACAAGATCATCGCTGGACTGGAAGAAATCGGCATCGACCTTGAGAACAATCAGGTCGGCGACCATTTCAAATCGCTCGAAAAAAATGTCGTGCGCGGCAATATTCTTGATACGGGCAAGCGGATCGACGGGCGCGGCCTTGCCGATGTCCGGCCCATTCGCTGTGATGTCGGGGTACTGCCCCGGACCCACGGCGCCGCACTGTTCACCCGCGGTGAAACGCAGGCGCTTGTGGTCACCACCCTGGGCACCGGGGAAGACGAGCAATTCATCGACGCGCTGGAAGGGACGTACAAGGAACGTTTTCTGCTGCATTACAATTTCCCGCCATATTCTGTCGGTGAAACGGGCCGGTTCGGCTTTACCAGCCGGCGCGAAACCGGCCATGGCAAGCTGGCCTGGCGTGCGGTGCGGGCCATTCTTCCCGACTATGACGACTTCCCCTATACGATCCGGGTCGTATCGGAAATCACCGAATCCAACGGTTCGTCGTCCATGGCAACGGTGTGTGGCACGTCGCTTTCACTGATGGATGCGGGTGTTCCGATCAGGCGGCCGGTTGCGGGTATCGCCATGGGGCTGATCAAGGAAGGCGAAAAATTCGCGGTCCTGTCCGATATTCTGGGTGATGAAGATCATCTGGGCGATATGGACTTCAAGGTCGCCGGAACCGATGCGGGGATCACATCGCTTCAGATGGATATCAAGATCACCGGCATTACCGAGGAAATTATGCGCGTTGCCCTGGATCAGGCGAAAGGCGGACGCATGCATATCCTGGGCGAAATGGCAAAAGCGCTGACGGAATCGCGTGGCAATCTGAACGCAAATGCACCGCGGATCACCACCGTTACCATCCCGACCGACAAAATTCGCGAAGTCATCGGTTCGGGCGGCAAGGTTATCCAGGGTATCGTTGCCGATTCGGGTGCCAAGGTGGATATCGGCGATGACGGGGTGATCAAGATCGCCTCGCCCGATGAAGCCAGCGTCGAGAAGGCCCTTGCGATGATCAATGATATCGTGGCCGAACCTGAAGAGGGCGCGATCTATGAGGGCAAGGTTGTCAAGGTGCTCGATTTCGGGGCCTTTGTGAACTTCATCGGCAAGAAGGACGGCCTGGTTCACATTTCCGAGCTGTGTGAAGAGCGGGTCGAGAAAGTGACCGATGTGGTCAATGAAGGCGATATGGTGAAAGTGAAATATCTCGGTTCGGATGACCGGGGTAAGACACGGCTTTCCATGCGCTATGTCGATCAGGAAACCGGCGAGGAAATCGAAGGGGTCGAACCGCGCGAGCGCAAGCCCCGTCGCCCGCGTCGCGATTGATACGCCTCACGCAACTCACGCAAAGATGACGATCTGCGGGTTATCGACACCCGCAGATCACTCCCTGACAAGCTGCCTGCCCCCTCTCCCTCCCCTTGTTCCCGACATGCCGTTAAGGCCTCGCGCCACCTCTGGCACCCGGAACGAATCACTTTTTCAACTGTGTTGATTGCAGGCCGAATCAACCTCCTGCCAGTTGCCGCTTTACCGCCGTACTGCAATTTTCACCTAGCCAGTTTCCCATAGTCCCGAAAAACCGTGGGAAAAATGCCATAGTTTTTCATTAACCGTGCTGTTTTTGCCTAAAGTTCTTGACAGAAGCGTGACCAAAATGTGGTCTTGCAAGTTGAGGCATGAGATCTCACAGGATGGCATCAAATAAATAAACGCCACCGTGGATCTATAAAAACCAAGGATGGAGGCACGCGTGTCCAGATCAGAAGGTGCGCCCGCTCGTCGGGCGCTATGGAGCCGTATTGCGATTGGCGGTTCCATGACAGCAATTGCAGGGGTGATTGCCGCTGCTCCCGCTTCAGCGATTGAATTTGGTTATGGCGAGGTTCAGGGTTATGTCGATACGATCGTATCGGCGGGCGCCTCGATGCGGACCTCCAAACGCAATTGCGAGAACATTTCCAAGGCGAATGGCGGCTGCCAGAAATATGATGCGTCGGGCCTGGATAAATCTTCCGCGGCGGTCAGCGGCGATGACGGCAATCTGAACTATGATCAGTGGGATGTCTTCTCCGGCACCATGAAAGCCACCTCCGAGGTGCAGCTTGGCTGGCGCAACTTCACGGGCTTTGTCCGCGGTTCCGCCTTCTATGATCCGCTGGTGGCCGATGTCGATTTCCGCGAGCTTGAAAGCCCGCAGCGCAGCGAGGTGGAACGTTCCGCCAAGCTGTTCGACTATTTCGTGCTCGGCAATTTCGAGGTTGGCGGCCTGCCGCTCGATGTCAAGCTCGGCAATCAGGTGATCAGCTGGGGCGAAAGCACCTTCATCCAGAACGGCATCAACGTCATCAACCCGATCGATGTCTCCGCCGCCCGCAAGCCCGGTTCCGAAATCAAGGAATTCTTCGAGCCGATCCTGGCCGC
>OBIC01000167.1_pt1 | contig 26807 bp, 23 predicted proteins | sample 1519831 | NCBI WGS metagenome assembly OBIC01 (sample SAMN03019805, study PRJEB22545) | beach sand metagenome | biome: beach; feature: sea beach; material: beach sand | place: USA: Municipal Pensacola Beach, FL | collected 2010-10-20 | depth 40-45 cm m
CAAGGTATTCGCCTGTGGCGGACGCGCCGCCAGTTGCACTGCCGCGGCGGGTTGCGCGGTGTCGGTTTCTTCCCCGCCACCCAGGAAAGCGGTTGCGATATGCCCACCCAGATCGTCACCGGTGGCCCGTTCGATCAGGGCATTGGCGACCGAGGCGACGCCGCCGATCCAGCCGCCGAATAACGCGCCGCCGGCCACCCGCGACATCGGGTCGATTTCATCCCCTGTCAGCCGCCGATACAGGGTGGAAACAACCGGGATATGTTGCAGCGGGTTCAGCACATCGACGAGATCGCCAAACGAAAAGCCGCTACCGCCCGCATCGCTGTCGGTGCCTGTGCCGTTCTTGCCGCCGATAATATGCGGCCGGTCGATTTGCGCCGGCGCGTGATAGCCGCTTTGCCGGTCAACCGGAAAACCATTGAGCCCGTATTCGAACGACATCTGTTTGTCCCGTGCTGCTTTATTGAGATCTCCGCGGATCAGGAAGCAAGCAGCGGGCCAGATTCTCTGGGAAAAATTTTATATATATTTCAGGTGGTTATATTATCCCGCAACGCCCTATCGGGCGGTGGCGGGTAATCTTTGCCCTGTATGCGGGGCAGGCTTTGCCCGGGTGGCGGTCCGGCTTTTTTCGTGCTGTGGCGTTCTGCCGCAAGCAAATTTGATCCAGATCAATTTAATCGCCATGACCACGCATAGGATGAGCGTCAGGCAATCGCAGTTGAAGGAGAGTCCGATGACCGGTGGCGAAACGCTTTTTATGGCTTTGGGGACAGTCGGGGTTGCGGTCTATGTGGCAGTGCTGATGTGGCTGACGCTGACCTATCACGACAATATCACCGAAAGCTGACAAGCGGGCGGTTTGCACAAGCGGGTGATCGCATCTGTCTTTCGATGCGGTTCCAGACAGCATAGGCCAGGCCGGAGTTTCTCCCATGCTTGACTTATCGCTGCACAGGTAACCTCCAGTATCTCACTTTTCGGCAGGTTTTCCCATTCCCTGCCGAAATTCCGGTGGCCCGGCAACTTCCGTTCCTTTTCCTCGGTCGGGCCACCGGTTTTTTCTATTCTTTCGGCTTTACTTCCTCGACCGGGCCGCCGGCCTTTTTCCAGGCGGCGAAACCGCCCGCCATATGTGCGACCGGCGCAAGCCCCATATTATGGGCGGCAAGCCCGGCAAGCGCCGACCGCAACCCGCCCGCGCACATGAAGATGAACTTCTTGCCGGACTGGAACCGCTCCTTGGGATAAGGGCCATTGGGATCGATCCAGAATTCCAGCATGCCGCGCGGCACGTGATAGGCGTTCGGCACCCCGCCATCGCGCCAGATTTCGCGGATATCGCGGATATCGACGATTTCAACATTCGGATCGTCCTTCATCGCGACGACCTGTTCGGCGGACAGGGTTTCGATCACCTGTTCCGCTTGCTTGCACATGTCATAGACGCTTTTGATGGCCATCTTCAGACCTCCCTTACTTTCAGTTTCCAGCTATCACCATTGCGCACCACATGGGCGGCTGTCGGATCCATGAAATGGGCAGCCAGCATATAGCTATCCGTGTCGCAGAGTTTTTCCAGCGTCTTGCGCCGCGATGCCGATGACAGGGCGGTGTCGGTATCGACGCTTGTGCCCCAGTCCGGAAATGCCACCTGAATCGGATGATGGAAGCTGTCGCCGGTGAACAGCGCGCTGTCATTGCCGCTTTTGAGGTTGATGCTGACATGACCCGGTGTGTGGCCCGGTGTGGGTTCGAGCCAGATCCTGTCATCGATCGCGTGATCGGCGTTGACAAGATCGGCAAGCCCCGCATCGACAATCGGGATGACGCTATCCTCGAATGCCCCGTCCATTGCGTGATGCACCGGATTTTCCGCCCAATGATCATATTCTGTCTTGTGGAAAATATAGCGTGCGTTGGGGAATGTCGGTACCCAGCGCCCGTTTTCGAGCTGCGTGTTCCAGCCGACATGATCGACATGCAGATGCGTGCACATCACAAAGTCGATTTCTTCGGGTTTCGCGCCAAGTGCGGCGATTTTCGCCAGATAGTCCGTATTCATCATCGACCATTCGTCGAAAATCGTGCGTTCCTTGTGATTGCCCATACAGGTATCGATCAGGATATTGTGCTGCGGCGTGCGGATCAGATAGGTGTGCAGGCTTGCCTTCAGAAGACCGTCCGGCAGCTCGCCTTTCGGGGTCAGGAAGTGGGGTTCCATCCAGTCGCGCTGGGTTTCAAGCGCCTCCCACGAACCGGTGGGAAAGAAATCCCTCACATTGAAAAGCGGTCCGGTCCATTCGACGATGGTATCGACGGTGGTGTCGCCCAGTTGCAGTGTCTTCATCTTCCTCGCCCTCCCTTATTTTGTTTTTGTTTTTTCGTGTTTGCCGCAAAGCTGCGCCGGTCTTGTCTGCTCAGGTGATCTAGCCGCGCAGCCCGTCTTTTGTTATCTGCGCGTCGGCTTCGTCGAGCGCCTTTTCCAGCCGGTCGAACAGCATGGTGATTTCCTCCTCGCTGATGATCAGCGGCGGGCAGATGGCCAGCACATCGCCGATTGCGCGCACGATCAGCCCGTTGGCCTGTGCCCGGGCCTGGCCGATTGCGCCCGCGCCGGCAGCCGGATCGAAGGAACGTTTGCTGTTCTTGTCGGCGACAAGCTCGACCGCGCCGATCAGCCCGGTGCCGCGTGCCTCGCCCACCAGCGGGTGGTCGCCCAATGCCTTCAGGCGCTTCTGGAACAGGGGTGCCATGCCGCGTACCCGGTTGACGATATCGAGCCGGTCGTACATTTCCAATGTCTTCAATGCGACAGCGCAGCCCAGCGGATGCCCGGTATAGGTATAGCCATGGCCGAAATTGCCGTTGCGCCGGCTGCCTTCCGCCAGCGCCTCGTCCATGAAGTCGGGCAGGATAACCGCACCGATCGGCACATAGGCAGAGGACAGGGCCTTGGCGATGGACATGGAGGTCGGCGCCATGCCGAAGGTTTCGGCCCCAAACATATTGCCGGTGCGGGCAAAGCCGCAAATCACCTCGTCATCAATGAACAAGATGTCATATTTGGCAAGCACCGCCTGGATTTTTTCGAAATAGGTCGCGGGCGGCAGGATCACCCCGCCCGCTCCCATGATCGGCTCGGCGATGAAGGCGGCGATGGTGTCGGGATCCTCCCGCTCGATCATCGCTTCGAGATTGGCGGCAAGCCGGCTTGCGAATTCCTCCTCGGTCTCACCCGGTTCGGCAAGGCGGTAATGATGCGGGCAGTCTGTGTGCAGAATACCCTGAATAGGCAAATCCCAGTCCGCATGCAGATGCGGCAGCCCGGTCAGGCTGGCGCTGGCGACCGTGACCCCGTGATAGGCCTTGATGCGGCTGATGATCTTCTTCTTCTTGGGGCGGCCGATGACATTGTTGTAATACCAGATCAGCTTGATCTGCGTATCATTGGCTTCCGAGCCCGAGCAGGTGAACGATACCTTGCCTGCATTGAACGGCATCATCGCCTTGAGCTTTTCGGCAAGCGCGATCGAGCTTTCATGCCCCTTGCCCGAAAACACATGATAATAGGGCAGCTTTTCCATCTGCGCGGTGGCGGCGGCGATCAGCTCTTTCTCATGAAAGCCAAGTGCGGTGCACCAGAGCCCGGCCATCCCCTCGATATAGCTGTTGCCCTCGCCATCGAACACATAGACGCCTTCGCCCCGGTCGATCAGGAACGGCCCCGATTTCGGCAGGGTGGCAAGATTGGTGTAAGGGTGCAGCACGCTTTCGACATCGCGCGCTTCGAGGCTGTTGGGCTTGATCGGCATGGGGCGGTTTACTCCGGGAATTGATTGTCCCGACAGATTAACCGCAAAGGGTGTGTGGCTGTCAAAGTAACTCGCGCATCAGCCTGTCACGGCCCGGCAGGCGTGGCTTTGGCGGTGGCGGTAAGTTGGATGATGTCAGCTGCCGATCATTCAGGGTGGCGGCGGCCCACCATCAAATTACAGGCGCGGAGTGTCAGCCCCAACAACCAATCGGACAGAAAACCAGCAGGCAGGCTGCAGGGGATGCCGGCAACAGCAATGATGGGGGGGTGAAACCCGGCGGATGCGGAAGGGAGCCGAGGGGTTAACCTGTTAACCCTGGCGCGCCTTGAACCGGCGATTGGTCTTGTTGATCACATAGACGCGGCCCTTGCGGCGCACAATCCGGCAATCGCGATGCCGTTGCTTCAGTGACCGAAGTGAACTTCTGACTTTCATCTTTCCGCGCTCTTTAATCTTGATCCGGGTTCTTGCTTTGAGGTCCAAAAGCAAGAACGTCCATTCCGGCGCATTCTCATGCGCTGCAGGAGGCGCGAAACTAGTCACCGGCCGCACCGATGTCAAGCCGGGAACCGCCAATGCGCTTAGTGCTGGCTCAAATAAAGTAATTGCTGTTATAGTTCAGTATGATAACTAAATTTGGGTGCGTTGCTGTGCCCTTATCGGGGAGGATTGCGGGATGAAGCTGTTCATCTTCGAAGCCGCCTATCGGCGGCTTGAGACGGAAATCCATGCGATCTGCCCCGCGGTCGAGCCTTATCTGATGGCGGCGGACGGGACGATCACATTGCATGGCAAGCCGCTTGCGTCAGAGGACGTGACACCCGAAATCGCCTGGATCAGCACGGATCTGTTTTTTCAGGGGCCGTCGCGGGATTTTCTGCGCTTCGTTCTGAAATGCGACAGCCTGAAATGGATACAATCGGGTGCCGCGGGCTTCGACAATCCGATTTTTCAGGCGCTGGGTTCAAAGCCCGGTGTCATCTATACAAACAGCACCGGCGCGGGCAAATCGATCGCCGAATTCGTCATGGGGGCGGTGCTGAACTATTTTCAACCGCATACAGCACGGCGCGACAGCCAACGCCGGCATGAATGGAAACGTTACGGCTTCCGGGATGTCGCGGAAACCAACTGGCTGATCTATGGTTACGGCAATATCGGCAGTGAGGTGGGCAAGCGCGCCCGGGCGTTCGAAGCGCATGTGACCGGGGTGCGCCGCAATCCAACAGGCGAGGAGAATGCCGACAGGATGATACGGCCCGACGCGTTGTATGACAATTTGCCGCAAATGGATGTGGTCGTGCTGGCCGCGGCGTCGAACGAGGATAATCGGCATATTGTGGATGCGCGGTTTCTGGCGGCGATGAAGCCGACATCGGTGCTTGTCAATGTCGGGCGCGGTGCGCTTGTCGATGAGGTTGCCTTGCTTGCCAGTCTTGATAAGGGGCGGCCCGAACAGGCGATTCTCGATGTATTCGAGACAGAGCCATTGCCCGGGGACAGCCCGCTATGGGATCATCCCCGGGTGCATGTCTCGGCGCATGCATCGGCTTCAAGCCCGATGACAGGGCCGCGGGGTGATGAAGTTTTTTTGCGGAATTTCCGCCGTTACGTCTTGGGGGACGAGGTAGAGTTGCAGGTAAGATTTGAGAAACCATAAGTACTGGATTTACCTGTTGAGTATAGCCTGGTTTGGCTTTATCAATCTATATTGAATTATAGTTATCCCCCGCGCCAGAATCGGCGTTAAATAGTATTAAGTAAGTGCGTATTCGTTGAATGTTTATGTTAGGCGTCAGTTGTCCGAAGCCGGTAATCGCCGCAGATCCATGCGGCAAGCGCCGATATTCGGTTTCGCGATGGGGGGGTGAATGAAAATTCTTTCTGCAGATGATCATTGGGTATCCAGAACAGGATTAAGGCATTCGCTTTCCCTGCTTGAATGGCCGGTTAACAGTTTTCTTGAAGCCAGCAGTTTTGCCGAAGCGCGCGAGATCGCGGCGCAGAACCCGGACCTAGATCTGATCGTGATGGATCTTCTGATGCCGGATGGTTCGGGCTTTGACGAGTTGGCGGTGTTGACCCAGATTGTGCCTGAAGTACCGATCATCGTCGTATCGATGGCTGAAAACAGGCAGGATGTCATTCGCGCGATCGATGCGGGGGCGATGGGGTTTGTACCGAAATCAGCGCCGGGTACCGAATTGGTGCGCGCGATCGAGATCGTGCTGGCGGGGGAGATTTATCTGCCGCCGCAGATTATGGGCGCGCAGGCAGCGGCGCAGCCGCCGAAAAGCCCCGCTATTCAGCCGCCGCGCCCCGTCACTCCCTCCGAATCGGCGAGTGCGCGGATTGCCGATCTGACGCGCCGGCAGCGCGAGGTGTTCAGCCTGCTCGGTGCAGGTTATTCGAATGCCGCCATTGCCAGGGAACTGGGTATTTCCGAACATACGGTTGCGATTCACGTCTCGGCGATCCTGAAGACCCTCGAGGTCGAAAACCGCACTCAGGCGGCCTTGCTGGCAACCGGCGGGGCGCCGCAACAGGCTTGATCGCTTGCCGCGTGCAAACCTGAAATACTGGCTGCTGGCGGCGGCACGTGAACGGAAATGGTGGGCGCGGCTGGGATTGAACCAGCGACCCCTTCGATGTCAACGAAGTGCTCTCCCACTGAGCTACGCGCCCTCCCGAGGAATGCGGGTATATCGGCAAATGCCGTCTGCTTGCAAGTCTTTCTTGGCCGCCCGGGCCCGGGCACGCGGCCTGCCTTATGGCAGGCAAGGCAAAGCCGGGGAACGATCCCGCGCTACCCGGCCTGCAAAGTGGCCCGCCGCGGCGCCGGCAAGCAAGATGATGCGCGGCACCCGCAAAAAAGTGCTGGTGTCAGGCAGCCTTTTCGGCTGGTGCGGCACCTTCCTGGCTGTCGGGATCGCGCAGCACATAGCCGCGACCCCAGACCGTCTCGATATAATGGTCGCTGCCGGTTGCAGCCGACAGTTTCTTGCGCAGCTTGCAGATGAACACATCGATGATCTTCAGCTCCGGCTCATCCATGCCGCCATAAAGATGGTTGAGGAACATCTCCTTTGTGAGCGTCGTCCCCTTGCGCAGCGACAGGAGTTCCAGCATCGCATATTCCTTGCCGGTCAGATGCACCCGCTGGCCGTCGACCTCCACGGTTTTCGCGTCCAGATTCACCGTCAGCTTGCCGGTGGTGATGACCGATTGCGCATGACCTTGCGAGCGGCGGACAATGGCATTGATTCGCGCCACCAGCTCTTCCTTGTGGAAGGGCTTGGTCATGAAATCATCGGCGCCGAAGCCAAGTCCCTGCACCTTGCTGTCCATATCCGACAGGCCCGACAGGATGAGAATCGGCGTTTCGACTTTCGCCAGCCGCAATTTCTTGAGCACATCGAAGCCGTTCATATCGGGCAGATTCAGATCAAGAATAATAATGTCGTAATCATATAACTTGCCGAGATCGAGGCCCTCTTCCCCGAGATCGGTAATGTATAAATTGAAACCGGCCTGGTTGAGCATCAATTCGATACCCTGCGCGGTTGCCATATCATCTTCAATCAACAGAACTCGCATCGCTGCCTCGTCCCTTCAAAGTGTCTTTGGTTAATGGAACCATAAAGTGAAATAGTTAACAAAAGTTAATTTCAGCCGGAAAAAGTTAATTTTTTTGTTTTTTTTCGGGCGGGGATGGCGATCGGACCAGCCAATTGCGGCAAACGGGCAATTCCCGCTTACATTGCAGGGCAAATGCGCGCTCAGGTGGAATTGTTTTACGTCGCCTTAAATTCTTGCGGCCATAATGCGGGCATACGGTGTCACGACAATTCGGAACGGGCCAGGACTTGCAGTCACTTATCGCAGAAATTCAACGCTTGCCTGCCTACCGTTATTACGGGCGGGTGGTCAGTGTTCAGGGCCTTCTGGTGGAGGTCGCGGGCTTTCAGCACAGCCTCAGCGTCGGATCGCATCTGTCGATCCAGGGGGGAGACGGGTCCGAGCTTGCCTGCGAGGTTGTCGGTTTCCGCAACGAACGCGCCCTGTGCATGCCATTCGGCCCGGTCGAGGGGGTCGGCCTTGGCTGCAAGGTGGTGGTCAGCGATGAAGAGCCCGCGATCCGGCCGTCAAATGCCTGGCTGGGGCGGGTCGTCAATGCGATGGGGGAGCCGATAGACGGGCGCGGCCCGATCCCGTCGGGCATTCGTGCTTATCCGTTGCGGGCCAGCCCGCCCCCTGCCCACAGCCGCGCGCCGGTTGGCGACAAGCTTAATCTGGGTGTGCGGGCGCTGAATTGTTTTGCAACCTGCTGCCGCGGGCAGCGGATGGGTATTTTCGCCGGTTCCGGCGTCGGCAAATCGGTTTTGCTGTCGATGCTGGCGCGGCAGACCGAATCGGATATTGCCGTCGTCGGGTTGATCGGCGAGCGCGGCCGGGAAGTGCAGGAATTCATCCGTGAAAATCTCGGGGAAGACGGGCTTGCCCGCTCGGTGGTGGTTGTCGCGACGTCCGACGAGCCGGCATTGATGCGCCGTCAGGCGGCCTATCTGACCCTGTCGATCGCCGAATTCTTCCGCGATCAGGGGGCGGATGTGCTGTGCCTGATGGATTCGGTCACCCGTTTCGCCATGGCGCAGCGCGAGATCGGCCTGTCCTGCGGCGAACCGCCTGCCAGCAAAGGCTATACGCCAACGGTCTTCTCGGAATTGCCGAAGCTGCTTGAGCGGGCAGGCACTGGCGAGGGGCAGGGCACGATTACCGGGCTGTTCACGGTGCTTGTCGAAGGCGACGATCACAGTGAACCGGTGGCCGATGCGGTGCGGTCGATCCTGGACGGTCATATCGTGCTTGACCGCGCCATCGCCGAACGTGGCCGTTATCCCGCGATCGATGTGCTGCGCTCGGTCTCGCGGACGATGCCCAAATGCAATAGTGCCGAGGAAACAGCGCTTATCCGCCGTGCGCGACAGCTTCTTGCAAGTTACGAGGATATGGCTGAGATGGTGCGGCTTGGGGCCTATCGCGCGGGCAGCGATCCGGAGGTTGACGAGGCGGTGGCCCGCTTCCCGCATTTTGAGGCGTTTCTCAATCAGGCACCTGATGAAACCACCGATTTCGCAACCGCGCTTGGCCAGCTGGCCGAGATAATCGCGATGCCGGTGGGTTTGTCCGGGGATGCGCCATCGCCCGAGCCGGGTGCCCAATTGCGTTAAGAAATACAGGAATATCAGTCAATGCGCGTAAAGCAGTCCCTCATCCGCATGAATAAGTGGCAAGTCGATGAAAAGCGCCGGCATTTGTCCGACCTGCTTGTTTTGCGCGACGATATGGCGCGTAAACTTGCCATGCTTGAGGAAAGTCTGCAGCGCGAGCAGGCCCTTGTCCGCGCCTCCGCAGATACGAATGCGGATGTCAGCCACGCTTACGGCGTTTATGCGGCATCGGTCATCAAACAGCGCGAGAATCTCAAGCACTCCATCACCGCTATCGATGGCCAGGTGAATGAGGCGGAGGCCGCGATCACCGAGGCGTTCCAGGCGCTCAAGCGGCAGGAGGCCGCGCTGGCCAGTCAACAGCGACGCGAACAGAAAAAGCGCGAAAGAAAAATGCAGCAGGAGCTGGATGAGCGCGCATTGGAGCAGCATCGCCGCCGCCGCAGATTCTAGTGCCGCCGCGGATACTCTTCCAGATCAACTTTATACAGACTAATATTCCGCAGATCGCTGTGCCTGTGGGCTGAGGTCCCGTGCGGTCAAATCAGACCGCGCGGTGATTTGGGACGCAGGCTTGCAGCGATCTTGCGCACATTGTCGGCGGCGACACTTTGCGGGTGCCGTGTCAGCAACGGCGCCTGCGCGCGAATGGCGCTCGCAACCGATTTGTCATTGTGGATCGCGCCCAGAAGCTGCGGGCAGAATTGCAGGAAGTGCTCGCTGGCGCGTTTCACCGCCCCATATGTCTTTTCGGCTGCCTTGTCGCTTTCGGCGCGATTGACGACGATGTCGATATCGATATTCGGAAACCGGGTAACGAGTGACTTCAGGAAGGCATAGGCATCGGTGATCGAGGTGGGATCGTCCGTCACCACAATCAGTACACGCCCTATCTGCTGAAAGATCGGCATCATATGCGTGTTCATGCCCGCTGCCAGGTCGACGATCACATGGTCATATAGCACTGACAGCTTGCACAGCTCGGTGCAGAGCAGTGCGATTTGCTTTCTGTTCATCCCGTCAAGGGTGCCTGAGCCCGACCGCCCGGCAAGAACGTCAAAGCCGCGCAGTTGCCGGCCGGCATTGGCTGATATCTCACTATCCATGGCGCCGGCTCCGCCGTCGAACGGCGTGATGGCATCGGCAAGTTTCACGCGGCCTGTCACGACACTCGCGAGATCGCGTTCGGGGCCCATGGCGAGCTGCACATCGACATTGGCAAGCCCCAGATCGCCGTCGACGAGCAGCACCCGGTCGCCCGTCAGTGCGAGTGCCTGCGACAGGGTGATGGAAAACCAGGTCTTGCCCACACCGCCCTTGCCCGAGCCGACCGCGATCAGGTTTCGGATACGGGGCAGGTTGCGCGCTTCTTCCGCGGCATGGTTTCCGCGCGCGGAAAGAACCTTGGCGGGCGATGTCAGGATCGGTTCTTCATTCATTGGGATGCGCGCTCCAATTCTTGGTAGGTATCTTGTTCAAACGGGTCTTCCATGAAGATATGCGCCAGCGCACCGGGGCTGATCGGCGCAAGGCCCCTGGCGATATAGGGGGTGACGCTGACATGGTGTAATGTCATCGCCGCGCTATCCATCGCACTGAGAATGCTGCCGAGCCGACGTGTTGTATCAAGCCGGGTGACGATCATTCCGCGCGCGCCGAGCCCGCTGAATATATGCACGATCTCGGCTGCCTCCGCCGCGTCACCACCCGCAGGCAGGGTCAGAACCGGATCGACATCGGCTGCCATGATCAGTGACTTCACAAGCTCAAGCTCGGTCAGGTTGAAAGGGGAACAGGCCGGTGTATCGATGAAGCAGGCCGACCCTGGCTGGCGTTGCGCGAGCAGGTCCGCAAGGTCGGCCGGACCGGATGCTTCATGCAGTGTGCACCCCATGATTTCGGTGAGTTCGCGTAGTTGCGCGCTCGCCCCGGTGCGGGTGACATCCGTGGTGATCAGCATCGCGTCATGCCCGGCAAGCAGCGCGCGCGCCGTCAGCTTGACGGTGGTGACCGTCTTTCCCGCGCCGGCCGGGCCGATCAGCATGACAGGCCGTTCCGGCGCGCAGGCAAGCGGCGAAAAACCGAACAACCCGTCAAAGGTTGCCGTCAATGCCGCGATGGCATCATTGACGGAAAAAGCGCTGGCGGTTTTTGTCAGCCGCGCAACCAGATCCTCAGATACCCTGTGAAAGTTGAGTGCGTCTGAAATTTCCGCGATGATCTCGGTTTCCTGTGCCGGATCGGCCATCGGGAAGGCAAACGGATTTGCCATCTGCGCCATATCGTCATCGGGCAATGCTCCGGGTTCGGCCCGCCGCTCGAGGGCCGCGCGAAGGATGACACTGCCGTCAGCCCCGCACTGGGTATTCAGGATGATCGCATCAGGTCCCATACTGTCGCGCAGCGTCTGCATCGCTTCGCGCATGGTCGGGGCGGTGATGGTTTTAAAGCGCATGGCCCTGTCCGTCCCTATACCTGCCCGACCGTACGAATGCGGGCCTGCGGATGAATTTCATTTTGCGACAATACCGGCGTCTGCGGCCGGAATCGTTCCACGATCGAACGGACGATGGGCCGGATCGCCGGGCTTGTCAGCAGCGCGGGCGTTTCCCCTTGCTGGCCAAGCTCGTCAAAGCGAAGCCGGACATCGGTGATAAAATCCTGCAACCGGCTTGGCGACATGGCGAGTTGCGTATCCTCCCCCTGTCCGACCATCGCCTCGGCGAAGGACTGCTCCCATTCCGGGCTCAGGCTCAGCAGCGGCACATAGCCCGCGGGTGACATATTGGCGTGGCAGATCTGCCGGGCCAGACGGGTGCGGACATGCTCGGTAATCGCGGTGATGTTCTGGGTAAAGCTTGTGGCTTCCGATATGCCTTCCAGAATGGTCGGCAGATCGCGGATCGAAATCCGTTCGGCAAGCAGGGTCTGCAGCAGCCGCTGGATGCCGGACAGGGAAATCTGCGCGGGTACCAGATCATCGATCAGCTTCTGTTGGTCCGACGACAGATCGTCAAGCAGTTTGCGGGTTTCCGCATAAGACAGAAGCTCGGACATGTTCTGCTGCACTGTTTCTGTCAGATGTGTGGTGATGACCGTGGCCGGATCGACCACTGTGTAACCACGGAAGGATGCCTCCTCGCGCAGCGACTCATCAACCCAGCTTGCCGGCATGCCGAAGGTCGGCTCGACGGTTTCCTCGCCCGGCAGGTCGATGGCCATGCCGCGCGGATCCATGACAAGAAGATGTCCGAGTTTCAGCTTGCCGCGCCCCGATTCCACTTCCTTGACCCGGATGACATATTCGTTTGCGGCCAGCTGAATATTGTCGAGAATGCGGATGGACGGCATGACAAACCCCATTTCAGAGGCGATCTGCCGGCGCAGCGCCTTGATCTGTTCGGTCAGGGGGTGGGCTTCCTGATCTTTGTTGATCAGTGGCAGCAGCCCGTAGCCAAGCTCAAGCCGCAGATCGTCCATCGCCAATGCGGTCTGTATCGGTTCGTCCTTGGGCTGTGCGTCGATTTCCGCCTGTTCGGCTTCCGCTTCCGCGTCGGCGCGTTTCTGATCGGCATTACGTCCGGCCTGCCAGGCCAGGAAGCCCGTGCCGCCCGCCAGTACCAGAAAGGGCAGGGCGGGCATGCCGGGCAAAATCGACATGGCCACGAGCAGGAAAGAGGAAATACCAAGCGCCTTGGGATAGCCTGAAAGCTGCCCGAACAGCACCACATCGGCGGACCCCGTCAACCCGGCTTTGGAGACAAGCAGACCGGCGGCGGTCGATACGATCAGGGCCGGGATTTGCGAGACAAGCCCGTCGCCCACCGTCAGCAGGGTATAGCTTGCGCTGGCATCGGCAAAGCTCATATCCATCTGCGCGACCCCGACGATAATCCCGCCAATGACGTTGATGAATGTGATGAGCAATCCCGCGATCGCATCGCCGCGCACGAATTTCGCCGCGCCGTCCATGGCGCCGAAAAATGTCGATTCGTCTTCCAGTTCGCGGCGGCGGCTTTTTGCTTCCGCCTCATTGATAAGCCCCGCGCTCAGATCGGCGTCGATCGCCATCTGTTTGCCGGGCATGGCATCCAGGCTGAAGCGTGCCGCGACTTCCGCGATCCGGCCCGAACCTTTCGTGATGACCACGAAATTGACGATCACCAATATGCCGAACACGATAATGCCGATGACGAAATTGCCGCCCATGACAAAGCTGGCGAAGCCTTCGATGACATGGCCGGCCGCATCCGGGCCTGTATGACCATCCGCCAGGATAAGCCGGGTGGAGGCAAGGTTCAGCGACAGCCTGATCATGGTGGCGATCAGAAGGACGGTTGGAAAAGCGCTGAATTCCAAAGGCTTCTCGATGAACAGGCAGGTCATCAGGATGAGCACGGAAAATGTGATCGAAATGGCCAGCGCGAAATCGAGCAGCCAGCTTGGCAATGGCAGGATCAAAACGATCAGGATCACGACGACGCCCAGCGCCAGCGCGATATCGCCGCGCAGGGCGTTGGCGCGCAGCATGCCAAGCAGGCTGTTGCCGCGGGTCATTGCGCTGCCGCTCGTTGCTGAACTATCTGTCATTCTGCGCCGCTACCTTTGCAATTGCAGCCCATCGCGGTCGGTCAGGCATGCACCCGGCCCGATTCGTTGGGGGCCGGGATATCAACGCCTGCCTGTCTGTAGCTGTTCAGCTTGTTGCGCAGGGTACGGATGGAAATGCCCAGAATATTGGCCGCATGGGTGCGGTTGCCCAGGCAATGATCCAGCGTGTCGAGAATGAGATCCTGCTCCACATCGGCGACCGTGCGGCCCACAAGTTTCGCACCGCTGTCCCCGGCAAGGCCCGCTGACTGGGCGAGCGTCACCTTTTCAAGCAGATTGCTCGTCGCGCTTGCGGCTTGCGGGGTGCTGCCGTCGGGCAGGACGATGGCGGCAGGTTCGATCTCGTCGCCGGTGGACAGCAGGACGGCGCGGTGGATCGTATTTTCCAGTTCACGCACATTGCCCTGCCAATGATGGCCGGTCAGGATCTGCTTGCTTTGTGCGCCGATCACCTTGAGCGGCAAACCGTTCGAGCGGGCATATTTGGCGGCGAAATGCTCCGCAAGCGCGATGATGTCGGCGGGCCGCTCGCGCAGGGGCGGCATGCTCAGATTGACCACATTGAGCCGATAGAGCAGATCCTCGCGGAAATTGCCGTCGCGGACCGCCTTGGCGATGTCGCGGTTGGAGGTGGCGATCACGCGAATATCAACCTTGATGGGCTTTGCGCCGCCGACCCGGTCGATCTCGCGTTCCTGCAGGGCGCGCAGCAGTTTCGCCTGCAACCGGATATCCATTTCGCTGATTTCGTCGAGCAGCAGCGTGCCGCGATTGGCTTCCTCGAATTTACCGATCCGGCGCGCGACCGCCCCGGTAAAGGCGCCTTTCTCATGGCCAAACAGTTCCGATTCCAGCAGGTTATCGGGAATCGCCGCGCAATTGACCGAGATGAACGGTCCGTTCGCGCGCTTTGACTGGCGGTGCACATAATGCGCCATGATTTCCTTACCGGTCCCTGATTCGCCGGTAATCATGATGCTGGCATCGCTCGGTGCGACCTGATCGGCAAGCTTCAGCACCGCCTCGGTCGCCGGATCGGCGCAGATGAGTTGGTGGTCTTCATGTGTCACCGCCTCCAGAATGGCAGCGATCAGATCCGGGTCGGGGGGCAGGGGAAGATATTCCTTGGCGCCGGCGCGGATCGCGGCGGCGGCGCTGTCGGCGCTGGCATCGATGCCGCAGGCGACGACGGGAATATGGATATGTTCAGTTTCAAGCTGCTGTATCAGCGTCTCGATCGGTTGCGCGATATCGACCATCAGCATGTCGGCGCCGCGCCCGGCCCGTAGCGCGTTCAATGCGGTCTCGATGGAATCGGCGGTACTCACCCGCGCGCCGCGATCCATCGCCATCTTCGAGGCGGTGCCCAGTTCCCCGCTCAAACTTCCGATGATTAATAAACGCATGTCAGCTTCCTTCCGTACAACTAGTCAAAATAGTGGATGCGCTGCGCGGGGGGCAGCGTCGCATTGATGGACATTTCAAGCCGGCGCGGATTTTCCTTGCGGCTGATCGAGCCCGCGGCCAGGGCAAACAGGTTCAGCAGCAACGCCTCATCGGCTGAATTGCGCTCCAGCTTGCTGGCGAGAGGCGAAAAAACCATATTACCCAGAATGGCCCCGTAGAATGTGGTCAGCAACGCAACCGCCATGGACGGGCCGATGGTTTCAGGCTGCTGCAGATTGCCAAGCAGTTGCACCAGCCCGACAAGCGTGCCGATCAGCCCCATGGCGGGAGCAACTTCTGCCGCGCGCCGCAGCACGCCGGCGCTGCGACTGTGGCGCGATGCCATCGCGCTGACTTCCTGCCGCATGGTGCGTTCCACCTCATCAGGTTGCGCGCCGTCGAGAATCATCCGTATGCCGCGCGCCAGAAACGGCGCCCAGCTGAGTGTCCGCATGATGCGTTCCATATCCTGTTCGCCCGCGCGCCGCGATTGTTCGGCGATCTTGATCATCTCCGTGGCGACAGTCTGAACGTCGAGCCGTGAGCGGAAAATCGTCCGCAAGACAAGTTTCTGTGCGTTCTTTATTTCCGACAGCGAAAAGGAAATCGTCGTTACGGCAAGGGTGCCGCCAATGACGATCAACATGGCCGGCCAGTTGACGAACGCGGCCGGGCTGCCGCTGGCGAAAATTGCCAGCGCGACCAGCGCGAATGCCGCGCCCAGGCCAATAATTGTCGCACTATCAATCATGTCAATTCATACGCAGCGGTCAGGTTAAACGCTGTCCCCTTTGATTATTTCGGTCATGGTGACCCCAAGCCGTTCGTCGATCACGACAACCTCGCCGCGCGCGACCAGCCGGTTGTTCACAAAAATATCGATGGCTTCACCGACCTTGCGGTCAAGCTCGACAATCGTGCCCGGTCCAAGCTGCATGAGCTGGCTGACTTCCAGATGCGTTTTGCCAAGCACCGCCGAAACATTGACCGGAATGTCGAATACCGGCTCAAGATCCGCCGCGGTTCGGGTGACCTCGCCTTCGGTTTCTGCCTGGTTCGCTGCGGCGGTTTCGCTTGCCTCGGGATCAGGGGACTCGATCAGAGCGCTGTCTTCTTCGGCCAGATTGTCCCATTCCACGCCTTCTTTCTCGTCACTCATTGGTCGCTGCTTTCGGTTGCCATCTGACTGAAATCGTTGCCGATGTCGGTTTGTTCGGACGCCGCCGGTTCTGCGCCGCTGCCGTTGATATAGCTTGTGATGATCGTCTCGATCTCACGGGTTTGCGCCGGGGTGCCCCGGGTCACGCCACCGTCGGGCCATTCCATCTGGCATTCGGTGGCTGTGAATTCAGGTTCCCCCAGCACGACAATCCGCCCCGGATAGCCGATCTGCCGCCCGATCTCGTCAATCCGCTCTGTCAAGGGCGCCACCAGCTCCTGCGGGATGCGGATCACGATTCTGGGTTCGTTGCGCAGGTTGGCGGCGCATTCGCGGAACAGCGCCTCAATCTCGGCCAGCGGTTCGCGTGCCATCAATGCGGGGGCAAGCTGATGCGCAGCCGCCAATCCAAGATCTGCGGCTGCGGCCTGCAGATTTGCGATTTCCTGATCGACCTGGTTCAACAGTGCACCGTAATTGGCCGACAATTCATTCAGTGCCTGAGCGGCGATCTGCTCGGCGTGGGACAGGGCCGCCTGCTTGCCGGCTGCTTCCCCGGCCGCGAATGCCTCCTGTTTCAGGGCGTCGATTTCAGCTTCGCTATAGCGTGTTTTCCGCTTCGGCGCGCTGGCTGGCATATGCAGCTTTTCGTCCGGGTCAAGGGTTTCGAAATCGAATTTAACAGCTTCTTCCATCACGATTGCGCGCCCAGCCTAATAGATCAGTTCATCGTCGCTATTGCCGTCGGCGATCATGATATCGCCGCTCGCGGCAAGGTCCTTGGCCAGCATGACCATCGACATTTGCGCTTCATCCACCTCGCTGAGCCGTACAGGGCCCATTGCCTCCATATCCTCGCGCAGGATCTTGCCCGCCCGTTCCGACATGTTCGAGAAGAACATATCGCGCAACCCGTCGGATGCGCCTTTCAGCGCAAGCCCAAGCTTGTCCTTGTCGAAATTGCGCAGCAATGTCTGAACGCTGCCCGGGTCGAGTTTGCCAAGATCCTCGAAGGTGAACATCAGCGCACGGATGCGTTCGGCGGATTCGCGATTGCGTTCTTCCAGCGCACTCAGGAAGCGGCCTTCTGTCTGACGGTCGAAATTGTTGAAGATGTCGGCCATCACCTCATGGGCATCGCGCCGGTTCGTGCGCGCCAGATTATTCATGAATTCTGTGCGCAGGGTGCTTTCCACCTTGTCGAGAATATCTTTCTGAACCGCTTCCATCCGCAGCATGCGCATGATGACTTCCTGCGCGAAATCCTCGGGCAGGGCGCTCAACACCCTTGCCGCATGGTCGGGTTTGACCTTGGTCATCACGACGGCGACGGTCTGCGGATATTCGTTTTTCAGAAAGTTCGCGAGAACGCTTTCATTCACATTGCCAAGCTTGTCCCACATTGTCCGTCCCGCAGGACCGCGGATCTCCTCCATGATCTGGGCAACGCGATCATCATCAAGGATCTGGCGCAACAACCGTTCGGTGCCTTCATAGGAACCGGTCACGGATCCGGTTGACGACAACTTGGAGACAAACTCGTGCAGCAGGCTTTCAACGGTATCCGATGAGACCTGCCCCAGATTGGACATTGCCTGAGAGACCTCGCGTATCTCTTCCTCATCCATCAACCGCCACAAGGGCAGCCCGTGCTCGTCGCCGAGCGCCAGCATCACAATTGCGGCTTTTTCAGTGCCGTCGATATTTCTCAAATCGCGTCCAGCCATAATGTCCAACAGCTAAGTGGGTTAACCTTTGTCATGCAGCCAGGTGCGCATGATGGCGATTGCTTCATCCGGGTGACGTTCGACAACTTCCCCGACCTTGCGGATTGAGGATTCCTTGACCTGCCCTTCGATCTGGGCGACGTCGATCATGCTTTCGATTGGGTCGCTGCTGCTTGGCAGCAAGGCGGTGCCATCTTTCGTTTGCGCGATGGCGGCCTGCTGGGTACCGGTCGTTTGGCCGGGGCCAGCCAGCTGTGGCACCCCATCGGGGACGCCGCTTGCCAATGCGGGTTGCAGGTCGCCGGGCATGCCAGGTGAAATATCGAGTAGCCGGTTAATCAGTGGGCGGAAGACAAACAGGGCAGTCAGGAGCGCAACGATGGCGACAATCGCCGTTTCGGCGAATTTCAGCCATTGCTGTCCTTCGAAACCGAGGAAGGGTGCTTCCTCTTCTGCCAGCTCGGTCGTCGGGAATTCGAATTCCGAGAATTGCAGGTTGATCACCCGTACCTCGTCGCCGCGCTCTTCGTTGAAGCCGATGGCAGTGCGGACAAGGGCTGCGATCTGTTCGAGTTCTTCTTCGCTGCGTGGCTGATAGGTGCGGCTGCCATCTTCCTGCTGTACATAGGTGCCATTGACCAGCACAGCGACCGAGATGCGCTGGATTTCACCTGCTTCCTTGATAAGTGTGCGTGTAGTGCGCGAAATCTCGAAATTCGATGTTTCCTCCGACCGCAGGTCACGCGTCACGCTTTGCTCGGTGCTTTCCTGTGTTGTCTCTTCCCCTTGGTCGGGCAGCGCATTACCGACGGAGACCGGGTCCGTGTCGCTTTCGGACGCAGAGGATTCCTGTTCGATCACATTGGTCGAACGCATGACCCTGCCGTTCGGATCGAAAATCTCGGAATTTTCGGTTACGCGGTCCAGATTGACCGATGCGGTCACCTGAATGCGGCTGTTTTCAGGGCCGACGATGCTGCTGACCAGCGACTGAATGCGCCCTGACAGGCGTGCTTCGAAGCTCGCATTGGTATCCTGAATGCCGGCAATGATGCTGCCTTCATATTCGTCTTCCACCCCGCGCGACAGCAATTTACCCTTATCGTCCACGATTGCGATGCGGCCGGGGGTGAGGCCTGGAACCGCGGCGGCGACAAGGTGTTGAATCGCGGTTACCTGCGCTGCGCCGAAGTTCCGGCGTACCTTGACAACGATGGAAGCCGTTGGCTCCTGGCGGTTCGCGGCGAACAGCTCGCGTTTGGGGATGACGAGATGGACCCGCGCATTGACCACCGAATCGATCGACCGGATCGTGCGCGCCAGCTCCCCCTCCATGGCGCGCATCCGGTTGATATTCTGAATGAAGCTTGTCTGTCCCAGGGTGCTGCTATTGTCGAACAGCTCATAGCCTGCATTATCGCCGCTTGGCAGGCCTGCTTCGGCAAGCAACATGCGTAATCTGCGGGCCTGCTCATCAGGGACGAGAATCGTCGTGCCGTCACCCTGAAGCTGATAGGGGATGTTCAGGGCTTCAAGCTTGGCGATGATTTCGCCGGAATCGGAACTGTCCAGATTGGAATAAAGCAGGGCCATGGATGGCGCGGTAAAGCGCATCGCCATGAAGATGAAGAAGGCCACCAGCGCAGCCGTCACGATCCCCATGGCAATCAGACGCCCCGCGCCCAGCTTACCTAAGAACTCCAGAAATCCACTCAAACCAGGTCACCAAGAACTAAGAGTTGCCAGACGAATGTTATCGCAGTGCTGTTTTCCGCAATCCGCGTCCCGCTTTCTGCGATGGGCAATATTTTCCCAGTCGAGCGTGAATATCTGGTTAACCGCATCGGTGGCGCCGGGATCACCGCATTCGATTGCGCGCCTGCCTCCATGCGGAAAAAACAAAAAAGGCCGGTCGCGCAAGGCAGCCGGCCAAATTCTTTCGAATCTATGAGTAATTCCCGTTGGCGGTTATCCGCTCCCATCGCGATAATCCTGCAGCCTTGTTGTGCGCAGACCGGCCAGCCCGTGGCGGTCAAGCGCGCTTTGCCAGGACAGGAATTCCTCGACGGTCAGCGTATAGCGTTCGCAGGCGTCATGCAGCGTCAGAAGCCCCCCGCGGACTGCCGCAACAACTTCCGCTTTCCGGCGAATGACCCAGCGCTTCGTATTGGGCGGCGGCAGATCGTCGAGCGAAATCGGCAATCCGTGCGGGCCCATGACAGTCGCGTTTATTTGCTGTGTTCTATTTGACATTGCTCCAGTTCCGAGACTGACACGCCTCGATGACCCCCTTGATTTGTTACGCTTTGGCTGCGGCTGTAACCAGGCTGCCGCCAACGCAAATCAGGATAGGCGCGCGATTTTAAGGAAGCGCTAAAAATCATCGCTAACGTCGCGATAAAGATTAGCATTAACAATGGCTTAAGTTCATATCTCGCTAACCATTGCCATTTGTTCCCAACCGCTGGAACCGGGCCATTTCAGTGGCCCGGTTCAGCGTTTACTTACCGTTTGATCCGGATCAGCTCATCAAGCATCTCGTCGGCTGTCTGAATAATTTTCGAGTTCGCGGAATAGGCCCGCTGGGCGGTAATCAAGCTGGTGAATTCACCGGCAAGTTCCACGGTCGAGGCCTCAAGCACATTGGAATCGATGCGACCCGCGCCGGCTGTTGTGGCCTGCAACAAGGTGAAGGCACCCGATGAATCCGACTGGCCGTAAGTATTGCCCGATCGCGCCGACAGTCCGTTCGGGTTGGGGAAGACAGCCAGCGGAATCTTGTAGATCTGTGTCCGGATGCCATTTTCGAAGGTCGCAGTCACATTGCCCGATACATCGACCTCAAGCCCTTGCAGGCTGCCGAACACAGCGCCATTGACCGAGGCCGATGACAATGTCGAATTGGTCGCGAACTGGGTCAGCCCGTCCGGACGCCCGACGGTGCCCAGATCGAGCGCAATTGCCGATGTCGACAGGCCGGTGCTTGCTGCATCCCATGTGATGTTCAATGTGCCCGTACCATTTGGAAAAGTTGTCGCTGCATCCAGTGTGCCGTCGGGCTGGAACAGGACATTGCCCGAATCGATCAGACCATTTGGGTGCGTGCCCGCATCGACATCGGTCGCCGGTTCCACATAAACTTCCGCGGCCCATGTATTGGCGGCGGTCTTGATGAAGCCGAAGGTCAGGGTGCGGTTGCCGCCCTTGCTGTCGAAAATCTGAATGCTGGTTGCAAAGTCGGGATTGGCGATCGTGCCATCTGCAATCTGTCCGGGCGCATAGGTGCCCGCATTGGGATGCACCGGGGTACCATCGCGCAGATTTGCCTGCAGTGACATAGCTGTTGTCGGGTCGGCTGTGCCGGTCAGGCTGCTGATATCGATCGGTTGCAGTGCGGAAAGATCGCTGAGATTTTTCGGCAGATTACCAAGATTGTCGATCGGCCAGCCGAGTAGAAAATCACCTGCCGCATTTTTCAGAAAACCGTTTTCATCTGTGCGGAATGCGCCTGCGCGGGTAAAGCGGGATTCGCCGGTTGTCGGATCGGTGGTCGAATTGGTCACGAAAAATCCCCGGCCGGTAATCGCCAGATCCGTCGCGGAATCCGATGCCTGAAGCAGGCCCTGCTGATCGATATTCTGAACCGGAACGATCTGCACGCCACCGGGGCTGTAGGACCGGTCCGAAGCAGGCGAGGTGACCAGGGTCGCGAAATTGGCTTCTGTCTGCTTGTAGCCGACCGTGTTCACATTCGCGATATTGTCCGAAATGATGCCCAGGGCCGACGCGTTGGCAGTCAGGCCGGAAACACCACTGAATAAAGCGCCATAGATACTCATCTTTGTTCTCCTGTCGCCTTGGCTTTTTCGAAACCGTGGCGTGAAAAATGACGCATGTTCTGTGCGTGCAATAACATTCTAGAATTCTCAGCTGTCCTGATTGATTTCACGTATGCTGACTAACGGTTGGGTGATGCCGCCGATAGACAGGACCGGATTGGTGGCCGTCACGTCCACGCCGGTAACTGTACCGGTCGAGAAAATATCTGCACTGACCGGGTTCTGGGCCTTGTCGATCGCGGAGACGCTCAGGCTGTACACCCCGTCTGGCAGGTCCGTGCCGGCATTGTCCTTACCGTTCCAGGCAAATTGGTGCGTGCCGCCATCCTCGGGGCCGTCCGCGGCGAAGACAACCTTGCCCGTCGCATCCTTCACCGCAATCGAGCTTGCCACCGCGTCGGGGTCCAAATCGTAGGACCAGTCAATGCCCGCGCCTTGCAGGTTACTTTCAGCCCCCGCATAGGTGACCTGCCTGCCCAGATAATCGAGCGCCGCGCTTGTGGTATTGGCCGAGGTCAGCGCGATCAGGGTTTCAAAATTCTTGTTGGTCTGAATGGCCTGTTCGACCGACGAGAATTGCACAAGCTGATTGGTGAACTCGCTGGAATCCATGGGTTCCAGAGGGTCCTGATTCTGTAGCTGCGACGTCAGCAAGGTCAGAAAAGTATCGAAATCCTGGGCAAGGGTCTTGGCCGCGCCGGTTGCCGCACTATTGGCAAGGGAGGGGGTGCTGGGTGTGATTTCCATTCAAGTCTCTCCTGAAAAGCGGGCCGGTGCCGTGGTGGGCAATTGCTTCTTCATGCGTTCAAATCCGGATATTGACGGCACGGTCGGTGAACCGGCGTCGTGCGGTAAAGTCTTCCGCCGGGATCTCCCAGCCGTCTTCAACACCGCCTGCCGCGTTATCATTGTCGTCGTCGCGCCAGCCGGCAAAGCTCCTGCCGCTGTCTTTGAGCGAGAAGTTCAGCGACTGTGAATCGGTCTTCAGACCAGCCTCCTGCAAACTGCGCTCCAGCACACGGGCATCGCGTTGCAGCAGATCAATCGTCTCGGGGCGTTCCGCTGCGACGACGAGCGAGAGTTTGCCGTCCTGGGCGATTTGCATGCGAATATCGACCCGACCAAGCTCGGGCGGATCAAGCCGCATCTGGAAATGATTTGTTCCAGCCTCGACATGCCGGGCGATCTGCATGCTGAGATCGCGGATCGGCGGGCTGGGCGGCGGTGGCGGTGCGGCACGTTGCGGTGTTTCCGTGACGGTACGGCTCGCATCGGTTGTCTGCGTCAGGGCCGACCCCGCCTCGCCGGATGGCAGGCTGTTTGCCTTTGGTGTGGACGTGTCGCTTTTTGTCTCCGAAACCTGTGCAGGATTTTCGCCTGCTATTGCGGCAAGACGGGCGGTGGTGTCCGTCGCGGCAGTGCTTGCCGAAAGGGCCTGCGTGTTATTCGTACCCGTGCCCGATGTCGGGATTGCCGTGTCGCTTGCGGTCACAGTCTGTGCCGCACCTGCTGCGCCCGCAGACGTCGACCCCGCGGTGCCGCCAGCGGCGGTAAGGGGTGCGGCTGTCTGAGTGTTGACAGCATCTGCCTTGAGCCGGCCTTCCGATTGCATCACCTGCGCCTCGGCAAATCCCGGTGCGGTGCCGGGCTGCGCGTTCTGACCGGTACTTGCTGCGAGGGCGGCTCCCGTCATTTGCGCAACATCAGATTTTGCCGGGGTCACGGCACTACCGCGCGTACCCGTCGTGACATCCGCATCCATGGCAACGGTCTTATCCAGCGTCGCATTTATATCTGACGCCGGGGGTAAATCTGCCTGCGCCACTTTGTTCCCCGTAACCGTGTCAGCTACGGCCTCATCTGAAGCGTCCATGACAGCTCGGCCCGGTTTGCTTGCGGTCGCGTCAGCAATTGTGCCGGATGCCGGTTGGGGAGGTGCCGCTGTCTGTGCGGCGAGTGGCGTGCTGTCACCTGAGTTTTGCGTGGCGGCGTGCGTGGTAGCGATGGCTGTGTCCGCTTCCATTGTGGCGGTATCGGTCGGCGTCGCGGCATTATTCACAGCGATCTGCGCTATGCCGGTACCACCCGCTTCAGTTACGCTTTTTGTTTGCGATGTGGCAGCAACTCCGTCTTGCCCGGCACCGCTGTCAGTGCCGGCCTGTTGCATTTGCGGTTGCGATGCGGCGGCTGAAATAACAGCGGTTGGAACGGTTTGCTGTGCCGCCGCCAAAGCGGCGTCCGCCTGTTCAAGACCGTTTGCCGGGTTAAGTTGCGGCTTTGGCGACCCCTCACCGGTAGCGCCTGCCGCTATGGCATCCTGTGTCGGCAGGCCTAACGCAGATAGGTCAGCCGCGTGCGTCAGGGCGATCGCGCTGGTCTGAGTTGCGGGAGGCGTTTGTGCTTGCAGCTGGACGGCAGGCCGCGCCTGCGGTGCAGCTTGTGTCACGGTGCCAGCCTCGTTCGACGCCGCATCCGCACCCGGCTCAACTTTTGCCGCAGTCGTTTCCGTTGTTGTTATGTTGCGCGCCGGTTTTTGTCGGGTCTGGCTGGTTTGCGATAATTGTGCGCCAAAACTGTCGCTGTCTGACAGAACGGCTGCATCCCCGGACTCCGGCTGTCGGGCCGGATTTGGATCCGACGGGTTGCGACCGGCCTTGGGTGTCGCGGGCAGGAATGTATCAATCGCATTCATAAACATATCGACCTGGTAGGGCGTATCGACCCGTTTGCAGATGGGCGACTTGCTGACATGCTGGATGGAAAGCAAATGGCGGGCCAACTTTTTCAGGTCGCAATTTCTGCGCATTTCACGGAGTTATGTGCGATTGCCAGTCCGCTATAGCGGCGGCATGCGCCAGATTGCCGGGAAGGAAATGCCCGCCTGCGGCAAGAACTACCCGGTTGCTGCTGCGGCTGGCGCAGCCTGATTTCGCCTGGCGCGCCGATTCCCCCAAAATTTGCGATGGATGTGCGTTGTATGTGAATTGGCATCGCGCTTGCATATCTGTCGGTGCGGAAGTTTATCAGCAAGAACTTCCCGGCTTGCATTTCTGTCAAAACAGTTCTGCAAACTGTCAGTGGAAGGAAAGAATATGAGCGCCGTCACCGGCATACTTGGCAACGCGATCAGTGGCCTCACCGCCAATCAGATTGCCTTGCGCAACACATCGACGAATGTTGCCAACGTCAACAATCCCGATTATGCGCGCCGTGAAGCCGTATTTCAGGCGCGTTCGCTCGGCGGCGTCGATGTTACTGAAATCCGGCGCATCACCAATGATTTCCTGACACGCGAAGGGCTGGCCGCAAATTCGGCCTATGGCGCGGCGGCTGCGATTTCGACTTTGCATGATCGCCTGCAATCGGTTTATGGCGATCCGAGCGCGAATAATTCATTGCCCGGCAAGCTTGATGCGATGTTTGCCGATCTGTCGGCGCTGCAGCTCGATCCCGCGTCCCCCATTCGCCGCTCGACGGCGATCCAGGGGATTGAAGCAATGCTGGAGGAAATTACGCGCGTTGCAACCTCGCTGCAGGAATTCCGTCTTGATGCGGACCGTCAGGTTGCAAGCCGCGTCCCCGCCATCAATGAATTGCTTTTCAATATTCATGAACTCAATCAGGATATCGTTGTCGGCAAAGCGCAGAATGTCGACGTCAATGGGTTGATCGACCGCCGTCAGCAGGCGTTGAGCGAGTTGTCGGAGCTGGTTGAAATCCGCGTTTCCGAACAGGGCAATGGCCGCGTCGATGTGGCCACGCCCGATGGTACCTTTCTGGTCAGCAGCACACTTACCGAATTGCGTTATTCAGGGGTGGCCGCGTCCGATCCGGATGCGATTTTCCCGCGTATCACGCTGCACCGGATCGATGCGGCATCGGGTGTCGTCAATCCCACCGGTATTGCGTTCGAGCCGCATCTGTCTTCGGGGGAGTTGCGCGGCCTGCTGAATATGCGTGATGTCCAACTGCCGCAATTTGCCGAGGAGCTGGGCGAGTTTTCCGCAAAAATTATCGATACGCTCAACGCAATCCACAATGACAATTCCGCCGTGCCCGCGCCGAATCAGCTTGTCGGCCGCAACAGCGGGTTGCTGGGCAGCGATGCGCACGGCTTCAGCGGCACCACCAATCTCAGCATCGTGGATGCATCAGGTGCAACGGTCGTCAGTGTCGCGGTTGATTTCAGCGCCAATCAATATCGTGTGAATGGCGGCGCACCGGTCGGTTTCGGCGGTACATTGAATGATGTGGTCAACGCCATAAATACCGGGCTCGGCGCAAATGGCAGCGCCAGCCTGAGTGGCGGCGTGTTGACTATCGACGCAACGAATGCGGCCCATGGGGTGGCGTTCTTGCAGGATGCCGCGGCGCCGAGCGATCGCGCCGGGCGTGGGTTTGCGCATTTCTTCGGGCTGAACGATCTCGTGCAGGCGGCGGTGCCCAATCACTACCAGACCGGCTTTTCGGCCGGTCAGGCGCATGGCTTTACCGGTGGTCAGACCATGCAGCTGAAGCTGATCAACAGCCTTGGCCAGGAGGCGATCGACTATACGCTGACGATTGCCGGCACAAGCTTCAATGACATTATCACGCAGTTGAACAACCCGACCACCGGTGTCGGCAAGTTCGCGACATTCGCAATGGATGCCAGCGGGCAGATCTCCGTCACGCCGAAGCCGGGTTACGAGGATTACACGCTGTTCGTTCCCAATGATCAGACGGATCGCGGCGGAACCGGCGTCGGTCTGTCGCAGCTTTTCGGCCTTGGGCCGGGCGCGCGGCAGAATCAGGCAACCGGCCTCGCGGTGCATTCCGATATCGTTACCGACAATAACCGGCTTGCGCTTGCCAAACTCGAGATTTCCGCGGTTGGCGCGCTGGCGCTGTCGATCGGCGATGACCGGGGTGCGCTGGCCCTCGATGCCGCGGAAAATCAGGTGCAGCAATTTGCGGCGTCGGCGTGCCGCCCC
>OBIC01000168.1_pt1 | contig 26703 bp, 24 predicted proteins | sample 1519831 | NCBI WGS metagenome assembly OBIC01 (sample SAMN03019805, study PRJEB22545) | beach sand metagenome | biome: beach; feature: sea beach; material: beach sand | place: USA: Municipal Pensacola Beach, FL | collected 2010-10-20 | depth 40-45 cm m
CGGCGTGCTGCAGGAACTGCTCCTTGGTGACCTTGGCGTCGCCCATCATCATGCCACCGCGCATGCCCATGCCCATACCCATGCCACCCTGCGCCAGGGCCGTGCCCGACAACAGCAGTGAGCTCACTGCAACCACCATCAGATTCCGATTATTCATTGCAGGTCTCCCGAGAGGCCAAAGGCCCCCAACCATGCGGCAGTGTCCGGCACCTGCGCGCAGCTTTCCGAAAGACGCCGCACGCGGGCTCTACCGCGGCGGCCGGATGCGTCCTGTTCGGCTTTTCTCCCGTCTCGAGGGCGGCTGCGCCGCAACCGGTCCTCCAACCATTCATCACACGGCTCCGAGCAGCGGCAGACTCGATCCCACCGCGATCCAGACCAGCCCGGCGCAGGCGAAGAAAAACAGTACGCGTTCGCTGAGCCGGTCGCTGCCGTCGGGCAGACCCTTCATGCGCCATCTCCACACCAGGAACACCGCGCTCAGCAGCACAAAGGCGAGATTGAAAAACAGCGTGTAGTCGACGGCGAAAAATTCACGCTCCGCCATCGAGGTACCGGCGGCGCTGTCAGGTAGCATGCCGAGCGCCGCGAAGCCGTAGTGCATCAGCACCGCGCTGGCGACCAGGATGACCAGAAACACCCCGAGAATGTAGAGCGCCATCTTCCAGCCGTAGTAGCGCGCCTGGATGCGCAGCACCGGCAACACCACCAGGTCGCTGAAGATGAACGCCATGACGCCGGCGAAGCTCACGCCATTTTCGAACAGCACAGCCGCCAGCGGGATGTTGCCCATCGACCCGATGAAGGTGAAAAACGCCGCCACAGGTCCGACCAAACTCTGCGCGAGCACCTCCCAGAAGGCCGGATCGTCCGTGCCGGCACCAACGAACAGCGCCTGGAAAAAACGTTTCGGCACAAAGGCGGCGATCACCCCCGCAACGGTGAAGCCCAGGGTGACGTCCTTCCACACCATGTGCCATTCCATGACGTATTTGCCGGCCACCTGGCGCCACCCCTCGCGGCTGCGGATCAGCTGTTTCCAATCCGGGCGCTCATCGCTTTCCTCGGCGTCTTCCGCTTTGCGCGCCCGTTCGCGTGCACGCTGCACCAGCCTTTTCGAGGCAGTGAGGCGCACCACCAGCCACATCAGCAGAATCAGCAGCACGCCTCCCAGGTATTCGCCGACCACGAACTGCCAGCCCAGGAACACGGCGATCACGATCCCCAGTTCGATGACCAGGTTGGTCGAGGCGAGCAGGAAGGCGAGCGCCGGCACCAGTCCCGCGCCCTTGGCGAACAGGGAACGGGTGGTGGCCAGGGCGGCAAACGAACAGGAACTGGAGACAAATCCAAAGAATGCGCCGAGACCGACACTGGCCGCGCCCGTCTCCCCCAGGTGCCGGCGCATGCGCTCGCGGGTCACGAACACCTGAATCATGCTGCTGATCAGGTATCCCAGCCCGAAGGCCCAGAACGCCATCCAGAACAGGCCAACGCTGGTGGTTGCCGCCTGATGCCAGTGCGCCAAAAATTCCTGCACTTTCCTCCTCCTAAGCCTCGATGCGAGCCGCCCCCGTCAGAACCAGAAGCGCACACCGCCGAGAACCGACCAGGCATTGCGTTGCTCACCATGCCGTTGGGCCAAGTCAGCGGTCTCGCCGAATCGACCAAGCCAGGCAACACCCACGTAAGGCGCGAATTGACGGCGAAATTCGTAGCGCAGCCGCAACCCCGCCTCCACCGTGCTCACACCGGACCCGATGCCATAATCGGACACATCCTGCGCCGCCAAATTCATCTCGGCGCGCGGCTGCAGGATCAGCCGCTGCGTCAGAAAAAGGTCGTACTCGGCCTCCACGCGCGCGGAAAGGTCACCATCTTCACTGACGAAAGCCGCAGCATCCACCTCCAACCAATAGGGCGCGAGCCCCTGCACGCCGAGCACGAAGAAGTGCCGCTCGGGGTCCGGCTCCAGGTCGACCCGGTAACCCAGCTGGAGATCGAAATATGGCGAAATGGCGCGGCTGTACAGCGCCTGTAGCTCGGCTTCCTCGGCCGCATTCGCTTCAACCTGGTATTCCCCTTCCGTCTTCAACCACAGTTTGTGCAGGTCGCTGCCGTAGGAGACCCCAGCATCCCACAGCCAGCGACCATCGCCTTCGTGCGACTGATACTCGAACCGCTCCATGGCTGCCATGGCGAATCTCTGACCACCCATGTGGGTGCGCAGATGGGCGCGCGCGGCCGCCATGGCGCTCTCGTCGTGGTGGACACCCGCAGCGCCCTCGGCGTAGGCCAGGCCAACTGCAAGCAGTGAACCGATCAGCAAAACACATGGATGCAGGGGTTTCATGCCTGCGACGCCTGCGCTTGGGGACGCACCGAAACCACCTGAAACATGCCTGCATGCATGTGATAGAGCAGGTGGCAATGAAAAGCCCAGTCACCGACTGCATCCGCGGTGACATCGATGGACAGCTTCTCTCCCGGCTTCACGATCACCGTGTGTTTGTTCGGCTGGTGCGCCCCAGCCCCATTGACCAGTTGAAAGAACATGCCGTGCAGGTGAATCGGGTGAGCCATCATGGTGTCGTTCACCAGTGTCATCCGAACCCGCTCGCCTTCGACAAATTGAATGGGGCCGGTCACTGCCGAGAACTGCACGCCATCAAAGGACCACATGTACCGTTCCATGTTGCCTGTGAGGTGCAGTTCCAGGGTACGACTGGGTGCACGCAGGTCTGGGTTGGGGTGGAGGCTCTTGAGCTGAGCGTATGCCAGGGCGCGGTGGGGGACGGCCTCCAAGCCAATGCCCGGTTCATGCAGGCGGCTGCTCGGAGCCCTGGCCAGGTTTGCAACGCCAGGACCACGCGGATGCGCGTGCAGGGGCGGTGGGCTGGAAGTCATCGGTGCCATCCCGTGAGGTTCAGACACAGGGCTGTGGTGCATCAAACTGTGGTCCATTCCCTCATGGCCACCGTTGGGCTGAGCCACCTGGTGGTCGGGTGACGTCCCATCTGCACCGGAGCTGTGCGCCCCGTGGTCGGCCATGCCCATGTCCCTCATGGAAAGCAACGGACGGCTTCGCAACTCGGGGACAGGGCCCACCATGCCCAACCGCGGAGCCAGCGTGGCGCGCGCATATCCACTGCGATCCATGGTTTCGCACATCACCGTGTAGGCCCGGTCTTCGACGGGATGCACGATCAGGTCGTAGGTCTCTGCCACGCCGATCTGAAACTCGTCGGTTTCTACCGGTTGTACCGGCAGCCCGTCTGCCTGCACGACGGTCATCGCCAACCCGGGAATGCGCAGGTTGAAGAATGTCATCGCTGAGGCGTTGATGATGCGCAGACGCACCCGTTCTCCAGGCCGGAACAGCCCCGTCCAGTTTTCCGCAGGCGCCTGACCGTTGACCAGGTAGGTGTAAGTCGAAGCAGTGACGTCTGCGATGTCTGTCGGGCTCATTCGCATCCGCCCCCACATCAGCCGCTCATCCAGCGTAGCGCCCACGCCAATTCGATCGGCATCCTTGAAGAGATCACCCAATGTCCGCTTCTGGAAGTTCAATCCGTGGCTGGCCTTCTTCAGCTTCTCGAAGAGCGCGTGGGGACTCTCGAAGGTCCAGTCGGACAACACCAGGATGTGCTCGCGGTCGCAGTCCACCGAATCGGGATCCGCAGGATCGATGATCAACGGGCCATAGAGGCCAATTTGTTCTTGTAGACCCGAGTGGCTGTGGTACCAATAGGTGCCTGACTGCTTGACGGGAAAGCGGTAGGTGAAGGTTTCTCCTGGACGAATCCCCGGAAAGGTCACGCCGGGCACTCCGTCCATTTGAAACGGCAGGAGAATCCCATGCCAGTGGATCGAAGTGTCTTCATCCAATCCATTTGAGACCCGCAGCGTCACGGAATCACCCTCGCGCCACCGCAATAGCGGTGCGGGCAACGAACCGTTGACGGTGACCGCTTCAGCCCGCCGCCCATCCACCTGCACCGGCGTGCGGGCGATCGACAGGCTCCACTCGCTGGCCTGTCGCCCCGAAGGTACCAACCCTGCCGCCCTTGCCCAGACTGGGGTCAACCCCTGCAGTCCATAAGCGCTCGCGACCACCGCTCCCGACTGAACAAACTGCCGCCTTGTCACCATTGTTCGCCTCTCTTGTGCCAATCCCTTGCTTATATCAGCCACCAGATGGATCGGTGCCTGCGCGCGGCTGATCAGCCCAGACCCTGGTTTCAGCGCAGCGCACACCGGCAGCGCCGACGGGTAGCCCCCGTCCAGCAGCAAAACCATCGGGAATGCCGTCCGGGTTTTTTGAGCCGGAGAAACGGCACAGGTCTGCACTTGTTCATCGCTGCAATAGGAACGAGAATGGCCACTGACAAATACCCTATACCCCTATTGAGTATTGATCAATGACCGATATTGACTCGGATCAAGCAGTGGTGAGGCGCCTGAGGCGGATCGAGGGTCAGGTCCGCGGCCTGATCGACATGGTTGAAAGCGAACGCTACTGCGTCGACATTCTTCACCAAATCAGTGCGGTTCGCGCAGCCCTTGGCAAGGTGGAAGACCTGGTGCTCAAACACCACGCCGCCACCTGCGTGGAGGATGCCCTGCGCAGCGGGAACCTGGTTGATCAGCGCCGCAAGTTTGAGGAGTTGGTGACTCTGATGGGCCGCATCAAGAAGTAGCCGGACCGACCGTCACCCACACCAGGCGGGAGAACGAAATGGCTGCAAAAACCATAAACACGAATGCGCCGACTCGCTGTACGCGGACCCGCGGCACACGGCGCAGCGCGGTCTTGCCGACCACCACGGCGAGCAGCGCAAGCACCCAAAGGGCGGCGGTTCCGCCGACAAAGACTGCCCAGGCAGCCCCAGGCTGGGCGGAGAGTGCGACCATAGTGAACTGGGTTTTGTCGCCAAACTCGGCGGCAAAGATCAACGCAAAGGCCAGCAGCCAAACCCAACGGGCGCTTGCGTTCGTGTCAGTGCTTGCGTCTTCAACCTGGCCGGCGTTGCGCCAGGCAGAAACCCCAACCACCAAGAAGAGACCACCGGCAAGGAACAGCACCACGGCCTGAGGCACCAACTGTGCCAGGGCGTTCCCGAAGGTGACAGCGAGCCCGTTGAGCACCGCAAAAGCGACCAGGGCACCGGCCAGAACGGGCAGCGGCCGGTGGCGCTGTGCAAGCGCAAGCGCCATCCATTGGGATTTGTCCCCAAATTCGGCAACGAGCAATAGGCCGAACGCTGCAATGGCTGTGCTGTGCTGCATGGTGCGCGATCACCTGGCGGACTGCCGACCGTCTGGACGTGATCGGCCCACGAGCCTTCGAAGAACGGCTTGTCGGCTAGAGGCGGCCGAACGCGCGCACCACCCTGAGGCTTTCGTCGTCTTCGTCCAGCTCAGTGACAAAGCTAATGCGGTACCCATGGCCGATGACTTCACACCGCTCGGTGCTTTTCTCGGGCTTGGCCTTGCACCGCGCGTGCGCGCCAAACTGGTCGGCAAAGCTCTGCTTGGCCTGAGCAGCAATCTCGTCACCAAAAGCGGTGCGGTGCTGCTCGATGGATTCAAGCCGGCTGAGGCGACCTCCCGCAACCGCGTACATCACCACCTTCGACATCTGCGTTGAAGGATAAACGCAGACTTTCATCCCCATCATCCCCGCGGCGCGCTGACTTGGGTGGTCGCAGACGTAACCCTCCGCCACCAGCGCCTCCTTCACCGCGATTTCTTCCATCCCTGGAGCCAACCCCACCAGACGGTAGGAAGTGAACAAGGCTGCAGGGGGGCCGGCTGAGGCGGGCGCCGTGGTCGCCACAACAGGCTCAGGCGGTGCGGGCGCGGGACTAGGCTCAGGCGGCGGAGGCGAGGGTGTAGGGTCTCCGGTTCCAAACAGTTCACGGTTCAACTGTTGCTGATAGCGTGCCATCTCTTCTTCCGTGGTTTGCGCGGACACCACAGCCGCCAGGCAGAGGGCAACGGTTAAAGGGAGTTTGCGCATCGTTCTTCCTTGGGTTTTGGGCACTACGGGGGCTTGCGCGAGGATTTGCGGCTGATCCACAAACCGGTCAGCGAATAATCGGCCATCTCATGGAACAAAACAACACCGGGCAGCCTGCTGTACCGAACTTCAACGGCCGCCTTGGGTCTAACGCAGCCGGGTGACTCCTCGCGACTCGAGCGCTACCCAAAGCCACCCGCTGGAACAAACCCCACCCGGCATACCACCGCAGGAAACGGTTCATGGATGAAAACGCCTTTGTTGCCCCGTTGATTTCGAAACTAGACGGGATGCTGGTCGGTGTCATCAAAACCCTTCCGCTGCTCGCCATTGCGATCCTGGTGCTGATACTGACCGCGGCAGCAGCAGCAATGGTTCGCAGGCTGCTGGCCTCGGTGCTGGACTCCTCTCACGTGCGCCCCTCCCTGCGCGACTTGTTTTTGACCCTCGCCAAGGTTGCAACCTGGATTCTCGGCTTCCTGGTTGCCACAACGGTCGTGTTCCCGAGCCTGACACCTGCCAAACTATTGGCTGCCTTGGGTCTTGGCTCCATCGCAGTGGGCCTTGCATTCAAGGACATCTTCGAAAATTTTCTCGCCGGCGCCATGATCATGTTGAGGAAACCGATGCGCATCGGCGACTTCATTGAGTGCGAAAGCGTTGAGGGCAAGGTTGAACAAATCACCATTCGCGATACCTACGTGCGACGCACCGATGACCAGCTGGTGCTGGTACCGAACAGCTACCTGTTTAAAAACCCCGTATTCGTTCGGACGGACAAAACACTGCGCCGGTTCGAAGTCGTGTGTGGTGTGGCCTACGGGGAGGACGCAGATCAGGCGCGCGAGGTCATTCGCGAAGCGGTCGAATCCATAGGTGAACTGGTTGAACATGGCAAGCCAGTGGAGGTCTACGCCCGCGAATTCAACGCCTCCTCCATCGATTTCACCGTCCGCTGGTGGGCCAAGTCCAAACCGATCGACATGCACAGAACGCGGGACCAGGTTGTGCGTGGCATCAAGCGTGCGCTGGACGAAGCAGGCATCGAAATTCCGTTTCCCTACCGGACCCTCACGTTCAAGGAGCCGGTGGCGCTCCAATCAGCCACAACCGAAGGAGGACCCCACTAACGTGGGGGCCAGCCATTGCGCGAGACGGCACGCGCCCAAACACAAACACTCTAAGCCAGACAGAACATATTGAACTCACAATTGAATTTTCGATCCAACCAATGGTTGATCGACCATTTTTTTGTGAATTACCAGGCCAATTTGACCGTTACAGTTAAGGAGAAGCGCATGGAACTCATCGGCACAGCACTAAAAGCAGGACTGGCAATCGGGACTGGTTTATTTGTCGTCGGCTGCTCATCGAACCCTCCGACCCAACTGATGGCTCAGGCCGAGTACGCAGTAGAGGATGCCAGTGAACCTGGCATTCGAGAAGCGGCACCAGCAGAGGTGGCGCTGGCGCGCGATAAATACGACAACGCCAAGCGTGCCATGAAAGACGAAGAGTACGAACGCGCTGGGCTGCTTGCAGAACAGGCCATTGCCGATGCACGCCTCGCGGAAGCCAAGGCACGGTCTGAACGCGCGAAACAAGCTGTGGCTGAACTGATGGACGCGATCGAGAGTCTGCAAGCAGAAATCGAACGCAATCAGATGAACCAATGAGGGACCAATACACAGGTTCAGACCTACATCGACATGCCAAAATCAAGGAGTTTTATCTGATGAGCACCTACAATTTGCGCATCCCAACTGCGCTTGCTGCCAGCGCACTTCTCGCAGCCTGTGCGGGTAATCCCACGAATCCCGAGCTCGAGCAGGTCCAGCGCATGTACGACGCGGCAAGCACAGACCGCGACGTGCAGGCCTATGCAGCTGACGAGATCGAGTTGGCACAGTCCAACCTGCGCGAAGCCCAGCAGGCTTGGGAGGATGGAGACGAGCGTGAGACCGAGCACGAAATCTACGTCACCAAACAGCAGATCGCGACAGCCCGCGAGGTGGCATCTGCAAAGACCAGTGAAGCACGCGTGAAAGAGTTGCGCGCCCAGCGCGAGTCCATGCTCAGAGAATCCCGCGCCCAGGAAACGGCCGCAGCAAAAGCCCGGGTTCGCGATCTTGAAGCCCAATTGGACGCGATGCAAACCAAGCAAACAGACCGCGGCTTGGTGGTCACCCTAGGGGAAGTGCTGTTTCCCTTTGGGAAGGCGGAGCTCAAGAGCGGTGTCCAACGCAACCTGTCGCAGCTGACCCGGGCCTTGAAGGACCACCCCGAACGCAACGTACTGATCGAGGGCTATACGGACAGCGTGGGCTCAGAAGCCTATAACCAGCGCCTCTCTGAACAACGCGCGCAAGCGGTGAAGGATTTTCTCGTCGCAGAGGGAATTGCCGAGAACCGATTGTATGTGCGCGGCTACGGCGAACGCTTTCCAGTTGCATCGAACGACGAAGCAGCAGGCCGGCAGCAGAACCGGAGGGTTGAACTCGTCATTCTTGGCGAAGGCCAGGAAGTGGAGTCCGCTGAACGCGAGTAAGCCGTTTGCGCACGCAGTTCCATCACAAAAAGCACAGGAAACGGGGCCGCGCACGGCCCCGTTTTTCTTCCTAGGCCCCAAATTTTTGCTTTTTCATTGGGTCGCGACCCGCTCCGAATCGTTACCTCACCCGCCGCACCGGGATCGATCGCCCCCCCGAAGCCAGTTCGAGAAGGTATCCGCCCGACGGTGCTCTGCGGATGGACACTTGGTGACCCTCCCGCAAAAACACCACCCTCGTGTCGGTCTGCTTCCAAACCTGACCGTTCGCCAGGTGAATCACGAGTTTCTCAAGCGTGCTTCGCCCCAATCGATTGACCAGCGCCACCATGGGCACCTCGGGTTCTTGATTTGGAGCGCGCGCCGGCTTTCCGAAGTGGGCGTAGCGCTCATCGGCCACAGGTTCATCCGGACTAAAACGCTGAGGCCGACCGGGCTCGGTTTCAGCTGGTGTGCGGTCGCCGTGCCGTTCGACCAGCCACCGATCAAAACACGCCAGCCGCTCACCATCTTCGCGGTAGACCGCGCAAAGGGTTGGATATGACGCATCCTCTGGGTGACTCAGCCCAGTGGTCGTCTCGAGCCCCAAAGTTGCAGCCACAGCCAGACGCCGCGACACGCTCAGGACGCGCAATCGATTCGCTTCCTAGAACCGGTAGCTCAGGCGTGTATATAAATACCGACCGGCCGTATCGTAGGAATAGTGCAGGGTGTTCATGTCGTCGTAGTTGGTCATGTACGGCGGCTCCTTGTCCGTTAGGTTGCGAATTCCACCGGCGATAGTGAGGCCACCAATTTCGTAGTATCCATACAAATCCAGATAAAACACGTCGTCCGCGGTGCAGTCGAGGCCACACCCTGGCCCTTCAAGTCCGTCCTGGGTTTCATCCAGCCACTTGATTCCCAGCGTTGTGCCCCATTGCCCTGTGCGGAAATGCACGTAGTAGTTGATCGCCCACTCCGGGAAGGCCGTGATCGCGTTCTTGTTGTACGGATCAATCCCAAAGTACCCGGCCAGTTGCTCTTCGGATCCACCTTCAAAAGGCAGGTAACTGTACTCATCGAGGTAGGTCGCAACCAAGCTCAAATCGATGCGGCCCACATCGATATCGAACCCGTAATCGACTTGAAAATCTACACCCGATGTCGCAAAGGTCGACAGATTCTGGTACGTCAGGAGAATCCCTGAAATCTGATTGAGGGCATTTCTGCGGGTGGGAGCAGTGCTGCTGGGCGACTCACCCACCGCGCTCGGGCCGGCAAGCAGAGCACAGAGAGGGTCCGAAAACCCCGTGCTGTTGTAACATCGGTTAATGACATTTCCAGTTCCCGCCGTACCCACCGCTCCCTCAATCTCAATGTCGAAGTAGTCGATAGCGACAGAAAGGTCAGGAACTGCGTCCGGCGTAAAAACGATCCCGAAGGTGAAGCTTTCAGATGTTTCAGGTTCCAAATCGGTGTTTCCACCTTCCAGGGTGGTGGCTTGCGGGGCATCGACAGTGAACCCGACCGGAAGATTGTCGCCCCCAGGACCGCAGTTTGCGACCAAGGTCGCATCGCCGGAAGTGTCCCAGTCGTTGCATGGATCGGTATAGGTCGCAGCGGTTTTCTGTACGCCAAGAAAAAGCTCACCGATGTTGGGCGCTCTAAATCCTTCGCTCACAACGCCACGGAACCTCAAGTCTGAAGAAGGCGCCCACTCGGCCGCAAGCCGTGTGGTGGCATCGGACCCAGGCACGAAATCGTAGTCTGACCAGCGGACGGAGCCTTCCAGCGTCAACGCTTCCGCCCAGGGTTTTCCGGCCAATACAGGCAATGACAGCTCGGCATAGAACTCATCCACCGAATACGCCCCCGCAGTCTCTTCGCCGGGTGTAAAATAGACGGCGCCAATGGCGGCGCCTCCATCCGGCAGGCTTTCTGCCGACTCGGAACGCCGTTCATACCCAAGAGCCCAGAGCACGGGCCCGCCTTGCAACTGCCAGAAATCAAGCAAGTCTCCGGATAAGTTGACTTGCAGGGACCGCACTCGTGAACGCTCGATGGTGTTCACCGCAACCGTTCCGTATCCGAGCAGGTCTCCAGTCAATGTTCCTTGATCAAAGGGGTTCCAGATTCCGGGGCACCCGGAATCAGCGGCGCAGGCATCGGGGTCGAGCATGGTCTCGATATTGGGCTGCAGCGCCTTGCCCGTCTCTCGTTGCGCATCGGTCCAGTCCGCATAGTTGTAGCTGATATCCCAAGACCAACCATTGTTGAATTTCCCCTCGAGGCCCAAAACGAAACGCCATGACTGAGCATCTTGAATGAATCCGCGCCCGCCTGATTCCTCAAGACGTCGAGCAATGTAGACGTCTTGGGATATGGTGCAATCTGGATTGCTCGCGCACAGGGTGTCTCCAAATGGGTTGTTCGGGTGGTTCGTGGGAACCAGCGGGGACCAGAACGTTCCCACCGCAGCCATCAACTGATTCGATTCCCGGTTGGTGAACCCCGACTCGACAAATGCTGAAATTGCTCCGTACGGACTCGCTTCAACCAAGGTATAGTCCGCTGCGCCAAACAAGCTGTAAACCTCTTGGGGCGTGACCAGGTAGGACGCTGCTGCGTAGTTGTACGCGTCTTGCGCACTGTCGTACTGGCGCACCAACCCAGTTGCAGGGTCAACAATGTAGCTGTCCGCGTCGTCCACATCAGGAAAGATCTGCGCAGGCGTCGTGGTTCCGCTTCCGCCGCACAACCGCATCCCTCCCGTTTCAAAGTAGGGACATTCAGAGAAACCGCGGTCCCCCTGCCATATATCGGCCCGCTTCGTGTACTGGGCACTGAGCAGCGTACTTCCTCGCTCATGCGTGGTGCCCCAAACGAATGAAAGGTTGTATTGCTCGCCGTCACCTTCACCGGTCACGTCGTACCCGAAATCCGCTTGCATGCCCTGGAATTCACGCTTCGTGATAATGTTGATCACCCCTGCAATCGCGTCCGATCCATAGGCAGTGGACGCTCCATCACGCAACACCTCGATGCGCTCGATGATCGAGGTTGGAATCATGTTTAAGTCCACAAATCCGTCAACCCCCGCCGACGGCAACCTTCTCCCGTTGAGAAGCACCAAGGTGCGGTTCGGACCCAGCCCCCTGAGCTGAACCGTTGCAAGGCCCGGATTCCCATTGTTTACAGACGACCCATAGTCGGCGCCGCCCAGTGTGCTCGGCAAGTCCTGGAGGAAGTTCTCCAGAGTGATGTTTCCCGAAGCGGATAGATCCTCAGCGGTAACTGTTGAGATTGGGCTCAGGCTGTAGGCATCGAGCCGATGCAGTCTGGATCCGGTGACGATCACTTCTTCACCGTAGAGCACCTTGCCTTCGGTGGCCTCTTGGGCACTCAACGAACTACTTAGCCAACCGAGCACACTCGAGACAACAATGAGGCACGCAGTATGCCGTAGGACGAACCATTTCGATTTGCGATTCATACGTACAGCCTCCATCAAGTACTGACCCCGCTTTCTGGCGAGAACAGTAGCAATGAAACTCGTATCTCCGCTGACGCAACCCTTTGCGTCATTGACGGGTCAATTGCAACAAACACGCCAGCAAGCGGCAAACGAAATCCATTTGGGTGCAGGCACCCAAGCGCGCGTGGCCCTCATACCCCAGTCAGTGGGTGGTATGGCTTGAACGAGAACTGACCGGACGGCAGGCCCCAGCCCTTCCAGGGAGCGGCATGCGATGAAAACCGTCGCTCAAAAACAACAGCTTGCGCGAGAATGCTCAGGCCACGCCATTGCCCAACCTGCGGCGCAGCTACGTCGCTCACCGCAACTGCAAGCGGGCGGGCATGTAAACCAACGCGGTGCCTTAGGCACACTCGATTGAAAGCCGGCATGGTGGGAGCGCACCCATCCAGAACACAACCGGTTGCCAAGCCGGCGCACGTGTTCAACCATGGGTCATGCGCAGCGCCGGCACCAAGACCTGTCCCGATCAGCCCACCACTGAAATCAAAGCGCTGCGGGGCGCCTGGAGCCACCCCGCTGGGTCTGCTTGCGGGACGGCAATGGCTTGCTTGCCGCCGACCCCACTGTTTTGCTTGCGATTCCCTGCCGTTAGAGGGCGTGTGGCGGGGTGTTTGGGCCAGAACGGCTGGCCACTTAACCTTGCATCAACACCGTGAGAAGATGGTGCCAGACAGTCCTCGCGAACCATCGACCTGAATCACAACAGAGGGGAGTGCCGCAATGACAGGCGAACTGGTCGAGTACACAACACCTGCGCAACAAAGCAACCGTGGCTACCTGGCCGTGCCGAACGCCGGCACAGGCCCTGCAGTGATCGTGATTCAGGAGTGGTGGGGACTGGTCGACCACATCAAGGATGTCGCTGACCGTTTCGCCGCAGCGGGGTTCGTTGCGCTGGCGCCCGATCTTTACCATGGGGAGACCACCACCAGCCCTGACGAAGCGGGTCGGTTGATGATGGCACTCAACATCGAGCAGACCGCGCGCGATCTCAAGGGCGCCATCGAATACCTCCGGTCACACCCGGCCGTTCAGGGCAACCGCGTGGGTACGGTTGGATTTTGTCTTGGTGGTCAGCTTTCCCTCATGGCGGCGTGCGAAAACCCCGAGGTGGGCGCCTGCGTGGACTTTTACGGCATTCACCCGCAAGTCCACCCGGATTTTTCCCGGCTCGCCTGCCCCGTGCTCGGCTTCTTTGGCGCCAACGATGAGATGGTCACGCCGGAAGCAGCCAAGGCCCTCGAAGCGCGCATTCGCGCAGCGGACCGGGCGGTCGAGTTTCACGTTATGCCAAGCGCAGGGCACGCCTTTTTCAACGACAGCCGCCCCGAGGCTTACCATCCCGAGGCCGCCCGTCAGGCATGGGAAAAGACCCTGGGTTTCTTTCGCCAGCATCTGTGATACAACAGCGACAGGCTTTGGCGCGTCCCGGGCCGCAACAACAATAACAACCACAGCACCCCAACGAGAGGGACCCCCATGGAAGTGACCCCCGCCTGGGACTTACTCATTCGCGGCGCCTTGGTGTTCGACGGCCTTGGAGGTGCCCCCAGCCGCCATGACCTCGCGGTCAAGAATGGCCACATCGCCGCTCGCGGCGTGAACCTGCCGACTTCGGCGGCCGCGCAAGTGGTGGAGGCCGACGGCCAGTGGTTGATGCCTGGGTTGATCGACAACCACACCCACTTTGACCTGGAAGTCGAAGTCGCGCCGGGACTCCCCGAAGCCGTGCGTCACGGCACCACCTCGGTGGTGATGAGCAATTGCAGCCTGGGGCTTGCTTTTGGCGATCTCGCCAGCGCCGATCACCCAGAACAGCAACCCATCATCGATTGCTTTGCCCGGGTCGAGAACATGCCCAAGCGGGTACTTGCTAGGTGCCTTTCGGGCCGGGTCACCTGGGACAACACCGCGGACTACCTGGAACACTTGGATACCTTGCCGCTCGGTCCAAGCGTTGCGCCAATGGTCCCGCATAGCATGCTGCGCATTGCGGTCATGGGTCTAGAGTCCTCCATTTCACGAGAGCCCACCGAAAACGAACTGAAGCGGATGTGCGAGCTCACAGAAGCGGCGTTCCAGCAAGGCTATATCGGTTTTTCCTCCGATGGCTTACCGCTTCACTATCTCGCGAACGACCCCCATCGCAACGAAAAAATTCCCGCGCAGCACGCGAGCTTGAAGGAGCTTCGGGCCATCGGAGAAGTGGTTCGAAAATACGACCGGGTGTGGCAGGCAACACCCGACCCTGAAAACCCGATCAAGACCCTCGGCATGTTCGCGCTTACATCAAAGCGGTTTCGCAAACGGCCACTTTCCATGACTGCCACCGCGGCCATGGACATCAACTGCAACCGCAGGGCACACAAAGGGCTGATCGGGTTCAGCAAGCTACTGAATTCGCGGCTGGTCGGCGGAGACTTCACCTTCCAGGCGCTGTCTGCTCCCTTTCGAGTCTACGCGGACGGTGTGACATCACCCTTGCTGGAAGAACGCCCGTCGTTTCGTGAGCTCATGGCCATCGACGTAGAAGACGTTGAAAGCCGCCGCGAGCTATTGGCCGACCCCGAATTTGTGGAACGCTTTCGTGCCGACTGGCGGGACGGAAAGGATGGATACTCCCTCAGCCGACTGCGCCACGAACTGCGCATGGAATCGACCACGTTCAGCCGCGAGCTTCGCGACATGAACATGGACCGCTGTCCGTTCGCGCCCTGGAACGGCGAAAACCTGGATGCAATCTTCAACCGCCAACAGCGTCATCAGAACAGCCAGGGACGTGAAGGCGCACGAGACACTGGAGAAGCGCAGCTGTTCGATGAGTTCGGTCCGCTGCGGGACGACGCAGACTTCATCATTGCCTTGCTGCGCAGGTTCGACCGCGAGTTTCGCTGGTACGTGGTCACTGCCAACGAGCGCCCGGAAATTCTAAAAGACCTGGTTTTCCACCCCGAGACGCTGCCAGGCTTCAACGACAGTGGCGCCCACCTCACCAACATGGCGTACTTCGATGGCAACCTCGTGACCCTGCAAATTGCTGCCCGCGATTCCATCGAGCTGGTTGCACTCGCAGTCAAGCGCCTGACTCGGGATGCAGCTCGCCTGTTTCGGCTCGATGCCGGCACCCTCGACATGGGCGCGCCCGCTGACCTGGTACTCATCAACCCAGACGCCCTCCTCACCTACGACTCTGCCGCCAACACGCAAATGATTCATCGGGATGTCTTCGATCACCCGCAAATGGTGAACCGTTCCGACGGAGTGGTCGCGGGCGTTTGGATCGGCGGCCACCTGGCGTGGGATGGCTCCGTGTGCACGCCTGCGCTTGGCGAGGTAAAGATGGGGCGCCCTCTGCGCGCTGTTTCCACCGGGATCGCCAAGCAAGCCGCCTAAGGTTGGCCCCGCTAAGGTTATGGATCAATGAACTGCAGTCCGATGCCCTTGGGGCTGATGCGCACCACACGCATGGGCTGGACAGGCGCTTCCACCGGGAGCCCCTGCACCTGCACCGCGACCTGCTCACCAACCGCCAGGCTAAGTCCGTCGGGTGTTTCGACAAAAATGCCGCCGTCAGACAAATCACCAAGCGTCAGCCGATGGGCTTTCCCGCGCGCATCAATCAGCCGGACCACCGCATGCATCGGTGTCCTTAGATGGCGCCGGTTATCACGTTCCCTGCCAGTCATGCGCGCCCGCCCCGCGTGGAGTGGATGTACCGTCTGCAAACCCTCTGCGCCTCAGTAGCACCGCACCTTCAAGTCAAGCAGCGTGGGCCAGATTCGTCAAAGCAGCTGGAGCAGGTTGGGTGATGGAGTCGCTTCAGGTGCTTGAAACACAATAACCAAAAGGACAGTTACCCATGGCGCGTCTACAGCACAAAGTGGCACTGGTTACCGGAGCGGGGTCGGGCCTCGGTTGGGCCCAGGCATTGACCCTCGCTGAACAGGGGGCACGCGTGATCGCAACCGACATCCAGGGCGAACAGGCTGAGCGCGCCGCGGAGCGGATTCGGCGACAGGGCGGGCAGGCGATCGCTCTGACGCACAACGTGACATCGGAACCGGAATGGGCCGCGGTCATCGAACAAGCACTCGGCACTTACGGTCAACTGGATGTGGTGGTCAACAACGCCGGGATCGCCGCCGGAGGCAACGCCGAAGAAGGTTCGCTGGAAGACTGGAGGCGCGTCATGGACGTAAACCTGGATGCGGTGTTTATCGGAACCCAGCATGCCATCCGGGCCATGAAACCGAGGCGCACTGGATCGATCGTGAACATCTCTTCGATCATGGGGCTGGTGGGTACCGCGGGCAGCGCCGCATACAATGCCAGCAAAGGCGGCGTGCGCCTACTCACCAAGTCGGCCGCCTTGCACTGTGCCAAGTCGGGCTACGGGATCCGCGTCAACTCCGTCCACCCTGGATTCATCGATACCCCAATGATCCAACGCCTCTTCGCGGGGCCGAACGGCGACGCAGCGCGGGCCCAACTGATCGGGCTGCACCCCATCGGTCGACTGGGCACCGCGCAAGACATCGCCCACGGCGTGCTGTTCCTGGCCTCAGACGAATCGGCTTTCATGACCGGCTCAGAACTGGTGATCGATGGCGGTTACACCGCACAATAGGGGCAAGCCCTCCAGCATCAGGGGCCCCGCCAACCCGTCAAACACCTTACATCCGTGGAGGCTGCGACATGCTCAAGATCACCCCCATCCCGGCATTCACCGACAACTACATCTGGATGATCAGCACCTCGGACCAGCCGCAGGCCTGGGTCGTGGACCCAGGAGACGCGGCGCCGGTACTGGCAGCATTGCAAAGCGCCGACAAAACACTCGGCGGCGTGCTGATCACGCACCACCACCCAGACCACACGGGCGGCCTCCCTGCCCTGCTTGAGCAGCACAGGATTCCCGTGATCGGACCACCCGGGATCCAAGGGGTCTCCCAATCCGTCCAGGAGGACGACGTGGTGGAGGTGCTGGGTCACCGGTTGCGGGTTCTGGAAACACCCGGACACACGCTGGATCACATTGCCTTCGTATCGGATGACGCCGACCAGCCACTGCTGTTCTGCGGTGACACCTTATTTGCCGCGGGCTGCGGGCGGATGTTCGAGGGCACTGCCGAGCAGATGCATGACTCCCTATCGAAACTTGCCGGCCTACCGGCCACCACCCAGGTGTACTGCGCCCACGAATACACCGAGGCCAACCTCAAGTTCGCCAAAGCGGTGGAAGCGGACAACCAAACCATCAAGGATCGCCTCAGCAAAACACTGGCTGTGCGCCGTCACGGGCGTCCCACCGTGCCCTCGACCCTGGCTGTGGAACTGGCGAGCAACCCCTTCCTCCGCTGCGACCAGGAGAACGTCCGGTCTGCAGCGCAGGCACAGTCCCAACGGCCACTCGAGTCGCCAGCCGAGGTATTTGGCGCACTGCGCGGCTGGAAAGACCGGTTTTAGCTCAGCGGTGCGGACTGGAGCGGCGCGATGACCGAGTTCCAACTCGACCCCCGGCTTGAGCGCGACACATTCGAGCTGGGGCAACTGAACGGGCAGACCCTGTTGCTGATGAACAACGCCCTGTTCCCTTGGCTAATCCTGGTGCCGCGCACCCACCACCAGGAAGTCCACCACCTCAGCGAAGGAGAGCAGTTCAACCTGTTGCGCAGCGCCAATGCGCTTTCCCAGCACCTGCTCACGCGGTTCGATACCATGAAGGTCAACCTGGCGGCCATCGGCAATCTGGTCCCGCAGCTGCACCTGCACGTGGTGGGGAGGCGCGTGGGAGACCACGCCTGGCCTGGCGTTGTGTGGGGCCACCCCGAGCATGTGGCCTACCTTCCAGAGCAGGTGCGGGCCATCGCCCGAGGCTTGAAGGCCGACCCCGCGGTCGAAAGCTTCACCATCAACTCAGAACTTGAGGCCGGGGAATAGGCCCTGCGCGGTGGCCGAAGGCGAGCCTTCAAGAGGGTATACCCAACGAAAAACGGCCGCGATGCGGCCGTTCGATCGAAACGCCTCCTTGAGCTAAAACGCTAGCGGCGGCGCGTACAACCCATGGCCGCCAGCCCGAGCAGGAGGGCCGCCAGCGTGCCGGGCTCGGGGACTGGATTGGTGGGGTCTTCATTGATCCCCAGCCGCACCCGATAGCTGCCATCATTGTCATCAAAAGCCCCAGGTGCACCATTGAAACCGAACGCATCGGTGATGCCGATGAACACGCGCGTTGCGCCCGTTGGAGCCACGAACTCCTGGAACACGCCACCGGCGGTTATCCCGTCCCCGATGTAGAACACTTGGCCCAATCCTGGGGTCAAGCTGGCAAAGTCGACCCCCAAACCAGTGACCCGAAAGTCCAGCGCGGTGGGGGCCGGACCAGTCGGCACGGCATCATTGAGAAACACACCCACCAGCGCCCCCTGGGTGCCAATGTAGCCACTGATTCCGCCGAAGGAGGAAATGCTGCTACTGCCGGGGATTCCGTTGCCGGCCGGGCCATAGGTAACGCCGCCAAAGCCGTTGAAGAAGCTGATTCCACCGTCCGCTGGATCCAGTACCTTCAGGACGTCTCCAGCTGAAACACCCACACCCATGGGCATGGTTTCTTTGATTTCCTCCGGAGTGGGTCCACTGTGCCGAATCATTCCTCCAGGCCAAGGCGCACTCGCATCCGGAATGGTGAGGTCTGTGCGACCAGCCAACCAAATCGCATCGCTCCCGGCCACGGTGGCATCAATGACCAGGGCTTGGGACAGGGAAGCCGAACCAACGAACGCGGCTGTGGCAAGGGTTTTGAACCAGTTCATGCGTGCTCTCCAGCGAAACCCGCAGCATGGATCCTCGACTGGAGAGGCGAGGTGTTGCTACGTGACTTTAGGGGTGCCTTTCAAACCCCAAGCAATACGTGTTCCATACGGGACAACATACTGTTTTCTAAGGAAAGCCTGGCGCAACCCAAGCCCCCTGCTCGGCGCAGCTGTAAAAAAACTCGACAGGCGCCGAGGCAGGGCCGGGCAGCTCGGCCCGGCGCAAGAGAGATGCTACGCGTTCGGCTCAGGTTCGCTCACGGCCGCATAGGCCTTGGCCATGCGCTCACTGCGAAACCGCAGGCGGAAGTTCTCGATCAAGGAGTACATCGCCGGCACCACCACCAGGGTCAGCAAGGTGGAGCTGACCATCCCACCGATGACCGTGAGCGCCAGCGGTACGTTGGTTTCCGCCCCCACACCCTGGTCCACCGCGGCCGGTAGCATGGCCAAGATGAGCGTGAGCGAGGTCATGACCACCGGGCGCATTCGGATAGGACAAGCCGCCCGCAAAGCTTCATCGACCCCCATGCCCCGGTCCCGGTACTGGTTGGTCAGGTCCACCAGGAGGATGGAATTTTTCGCCACCAGGCCCATCAGCAGAATCATTCCGATCATTGAGTAGATGACCAACTCGGAGTCGAACAACCACAAGGCGAACAGGCCCCCGACAATCGCCAGCGGCTGCGCCATCATCACGATGAACGGCTGAATGAACCCGTTGAACTGGCTCGCCAACACCATGTACAGGAGCACCAGCGCCAACACCAGCGCAAAACCCACCGCTGCGATCGCCTCGCCAAAACTGCGAGCCTGCCCCTTCACATCGATGTCGAACCCTGGTGGCAAATCAGCAGCTTCGCGTTCAACGATGGCCAAGGCTTCGGCCAGCGGGGCTTCGGGCGTGATGTAGAAGGTCGCGGCGTACTTGAGGTTGAACTTGCCAATCTTGGTTGGCCCAAGCCCAGTCTCGAAGCGTGCCACCGTATCGGCCCGCACCAACTCACCAGAACTGGAGCGCAGGTATAGCTTTTTCAAATCAAGCGGCGTGCCAATGTCGCTCTCTCTGGCCTTGATGCGCACGTCATAGCGCTCTCCGGTACCGGAGGTGTCGTTGAAATACGCGACGTCGAGCCCACCCAAAAGGGCGTTGATGGTCACCGCCACATCCGTTGCAGTGAGGCCAAGGCTTGCGGCGCGCACCCGGTCGACCTGCACTTCCAGCTGCGGCAGGTCGGTCTGCAAGTCGAGGTCAACGTTGCCGAGGGCAGCATGTTGCTGCAACTGGTTCAGAAAGACCTGGCTTTGCGCGGCCAATTCATCGAAATTCTGGGCCCGCAGCACCACTTGCAGTGGGTCGCTGCGCCCACCGCCCATTGGGTTCGGCGGCACAACAAACGCGCGCACACCGACGACTTCGTTGAAGCGCTGCTGCACCAGGTCTTCGACCTCCTGCTGCGAGCGCTCGCGCTCAGCCTTCTCCGTCAGGCGGACCATGATGACTGCCTCGCTGACCTGCTGGCCGGTCATCAGCCCCACAGCGGAGAAGTGGTTGAGCACCTCGGGCTGGTCATCAAGTATTTCGAGGGCCTGGCGCAAGCGGTTTTCGGTGTAATCCACCGTCGCGCCCACTGGCCCCTTGAGAAAGACCATGAAGCGGCTCTCATCGGTTTCAGGGTTGAATCCCTTGCCGATGTTCATGAAAAAATAGCCACTCGAGAGCACCACCAGGGTGCCAATGCCGAGAATGAGCCAGCGGTGCCCCAAGGTGAAATTGAGCAACCCGCGGTATTGGTCCTCTGAGCGCTGGATCACGCCCTCGTTGAACTGGGCGATGCGCCCGAGCTTGTGCTCGCGCTTAAGGAACCGGGAGCACAACACCGGCGTGAGGGTGAGGGAAACAAAAAAGGACACCATCACCCCGACAGTCACCACCACGGCGAAGGACTGAAAGAACTTGCCAATCAGCCCGCTCATAAAGATGACCGGGCCAAAAATGGACACCAGGGCCAAGCTGGCCGCCAGCACCGCAAAAAACACCTCGTTGCTGCCGCTAATCGCCGAGGTGACCGGATTGGAGTCCAAGGTGGTGCGGTGGCGGTGGATGTTTTCAAGCACCACGATGGCGTCATCCACCACCACACCGATCAGCAACAGCAGCGCCAGCAGCGTGAACCCGTTGAACGTGAAGTTGGCGAAGTACATCACTGCCACCGCACCAAGCAGCGAAACCGGGATGGCCAAGGAGACGATGATGGTCGAGCGCCAATCGTGGAGAAACACCAACACCACCAGGGCGGCGAGCAGGGTGCCAAATACGATGTGTTCCTCAAGGCTGGCAATCAGGCCACGGACAAACAGTGAGTCGTCGGTGGCAATGGTGACCTCCATGCCCGGCGGCAGGTTGGGCCGCACGTCTTCGTCGATCACGCGTTTCACCGCATCGATGACCGCGACCATGTTGGCGTTGCTGACCTTGACGACACCGAGCCCGGCTGTGTTCATGCCTTGGAACAGGCCGAATGCGCGGCGGTCCGCGACTCCATCTTCTACGGTCGCAACTTCTCTGAGCTTGATGGGCGAGCCTTCCCGGTAGCCGACGACCAACTCCTGAAGTTCACGAACGTCGTGGTACTCCTGGTCCAACTTGATGAGAAACTCGCGATTTTGACCCACCATGAAGCCGCCGGGGTACTGCACGTGCTGGGTCTGAACCGCACGAATCAGGTCATTGGCCGTGATGCTCAGCGCAGCCATGCGCTCCAAGTCCACGTTGATGCGGATCGTGCGTTCATCGCTGCCACCCATCATCAAGTTGCCGACGCCCTCGATGCCCTCGAGCTGCTTCTTGACGATGTTCTTGGCGTACTCGCTGAGCTGCTGCTTGGTGCGGTCGCCGGAAAGCACCACCCACATGATGGGGAAGGCGCCGAACTCGATCTTGCGAATCACGGTGTCTTCAGCATCGTCAGGCAGCTGCCCCTGCACGACATTGACCTTGCTCTGAATCTCGTTGAACGCCACCTCGAGGTCTTTGGTGGATTTGAAAAAGACCACCACATTGGACACGCTCGGCGTGGACGTGGCCTCGATGTAGTCGATGCCGGTCACACTGTTAACCGCACCCTCGATGATGTTGGTGATGCTGGTGTCGATGACTTCAGGGTTGGCGCCAGGCAGCACCGTGGTGACGGAAATGATGGGGAAATCCACGTTCGGCCATCGATCGACACCGATGCGGAACACACTGATCAACCCAACCAGCACGATGACCAGGTTGACCATGTAGGCCATCGCGTAGCGCTTGATGGAAAGCTCTGGCAGTGTCATCGAATGGCCTCCTTCACCCGCACTGGCGCGCCATCGGTCAAGTAGTAGGCACCAAAGGTGGCCACAGTCTCGCCACCTTCAAGCCCCTCGGTGATTTCAATTTCGTCCTGGGTCCAGACACCGGTCTTGACATACCGCTGCACCGCCTTGTCGCCCTCAATCAAGTACACCACGGCGCCTTTGGGTCGCTGCACAACAGCCACATCCGGGACGACCACGCTGGTGCGTTCTTCGAGAATCAGCGTGCCATCGACACTCGCGCCGGGCTTCCAGCCACCGGGGTTGGTGACCTCCACGATGATGTCCGCACTCAGGCTGCGCGCGTCGATGGTCGGGCGGATCTCTGTGACCACCCCTTCGGCTTCGACACTGTCCTCCCGGTTGAGTCGCAGCAACACCCGTTGGCCGGGCGACAGACGGTCTGCGATGACTTCCGGATACGGCAAAATAATCTGCAGCAGGTCCGCCGCGGTGATCTCGAAAAGCGCGGTGCCAGGGCGCACATAGTCGCCCACCGACACCTCACGCACCACCACCTCGCCATCCACCGGTGCAACCACATCGGTCTTGTCCAGGTTGCGGGCAACGATTTCGACCCTGGCGCGTGCCGCCTCTAGTTGTTGGATGAGGACCCGCTTGCTCGCTTCGATGTCCTCAAGCTGGGTTTTGGAGACAAAGTCGTCCTGACTCAGGTCTTGATAGCGCTTGAGCAGGCGCTCCTGGTTCTCAAGCTGGGCCTCGATCCGCCGCACATCGGCAGTGGCCGCTTTCAACTCGGCCCCATAGGCGGTGCGATCAATGGTCAGCAGGCGCTCGCCCTGTTTGACCCGGGCACCCACATCGACCAGCACGTCAACGACCTGCCCAGCGACCTCCGCCGCGACCACGGGCCTGGCCTTCGCTTCAACGCGGCCCACCGCGGTCTCCGTCACCAGCACCGGCCGCGCCTCGGCCTGTATAGCAGAGACCAGAGTGGCCGGACGCTGGCGCGCCTGGTCCTCGGGATGCTCCTCCTTGGCGCCACATCCGGTCAATACCAAGCCCAGCGCCAGGAACGGCCAAAGTAGGCGGGTTGCGTGTGTATACATGAAGGTTCCTTAGTCCTGATCGTTCGAGGCCTGCCGCTCGGGCGGGGCAGAGAGAATTCCATGGAGCATCACATCCATGAGCATGCTCACGAAGCGCTCCGGCTGCGCCACAAAATTGGCGTCGGGCAAGCGTGTCAGCACTTCCCTGCCCTTCAAAAATAGAATGTTCGCGCCGATCAATGCGGTCGCAATGACCGAAGGGTCCAACTGGGTGCGAAATTCGCCGCGCTGCTGGCCCTCGCGAAGCAGCGCCACAACACGGCTGAAGTTGCAGTCGAAATCACGCTCGGTCAGTTCGGCAGAGTCCGGGATGTCGTGCAGGTTCTTGCATTCTTCAAGCAGCTCACGAATCACCAATGTCGCGCCCGAACTGTGCGTCAGCAGGTTTTCCAGATGGCCTGCAACAAACCGGGCCAGGCGGTCTTCACTGCGCTCGAGCGAGCTGAGCTGGCCAGCCGCCAACTCAGCGGATTGGCCGCAGGCACGCTCCAAAACCCGGTAGTACAGGGCCATTTTTGAGCTGAAATGGTGGTAAATGTTGGCCTTGCTGACCCCGGCCTGCTCCGCGATCGCACTGATGGACACGCTGGCGTAGTCCTCGTTGGCGAACAATTCCGCCGCGGCATCCAACACCCGCTGGGCGCCAGCACTCAAGGGGGGCATCAATGAACACCTCGGGGAGCGATTGAACCGACAACTGACCGACCGGTCAGGAGTATAGCAACCGATGCGGGCCTGCGGCAAAACATTCATTCAGCCAATCCCACCCGGCCGGCCATGTGGTCGGCGACTCGACGCGCAAGGCGCTTGGCGCGCTCGGCAAGGCGACCCTGGTACAGCTCGTCCACTGTGCGCTCGAACAACTCAAGCCAGCGGGAAAAATCGGCCGCCTCGAAGGGGCGCCGGCGGTCGATGGCAGCATGAATCTCCATGGTGTGCCGCCGATAGCTGCCCTGCTGCAACAGCAACTGGTCCCAGTACGCACTGACCAGAGGCAAGCGTTCGAACACCGCCTCAGGAGAATCGAAAAAGGGGGCAAGCCGGTCGTCGGTGAGCAGTTTCAAATAGAACCGCTCCACCAAGGCGCGCACCTGCGGTCGGCTTTGGATATCAGGCAGCACCCGTCTACCCACCGATACTCTTGGCGCCTCGACGCTACAAGCCAAAGAGGTGACGCAGCGCAGCGCCCGGGTCTTGTGCGCGCATCAGGGACTCCCCGACCAGGAACGCATTCACACCACGCTCTCGCATGGCCGCTACATCGGCGGGGGCGTGAATCCCGCTTTCAGTGATCAGCAGACTGCCTGACGGAACCAAACCCAGCAGCCTCCAGGTGGTGTCCAACCGGGTTTCGAAGCTGTGCAAATCGCGGTTGTTGATGCCAAGCAACCGAGGCTCCAACGCGAGGGCGCGTTCGAGCTCGCGTTCATCATGCACCTCCACGAGCACGTCGAGGCCAAACGCCTGAGCGCACGCGGCGAGTTCCGCCAGCTGGGCATCGCCAAGCACAGCAACGATGAGCAGCACGCAGTCCGCCCCAATGGCCCGCGCCTCTACCACCTGGTATGGGTCGATCACGAAATCCTTGCGCAGCACAGGCAGACCACAAGCGGCCCGGGCGTGCTGCAAGTAGCGGTCATGGCCCTGGAAAAAGTCCTCGTCGGTCAACACCGACAAAGCCGCAGCTCCCGCCAGGGCGTACTGCTGTGCAATGGTCGCAGGGTCAAAATCCGGGCGAATGACCCCACGGCTGGGCGAGGCCTTCTTGATCTCCGCTATCACTGCAGGCCGCCCCGCCGTGACTGCGCCTTCGAGTGCTGCTGCAAAACCACGCGTTGGATCGGCTTCTTGGGCGCGGGTCTCCAGCACGCCTAGGGAAGTGCGCTGAGCGCGCGCCGTCACCTCCTCGGCCTTGCGGGCAATGATGCGCTCCAGGATGGTGGGCAGCGCCATGCGAAATCACTCCAAGCAGTCAGTGAAGGCAATTAGTTCGTTCAACTTCTCGCCGGCGAGGCCACTGCACAATACGTCATCGGCACGCGCCACCCCTTCGCGGATGCTGTCCGCCATGCCCAGCACATGGAGCGCTGCACCCGCATTCAGCGCGATCAGGTCTGCCGCTTTCGGCGCATCGCCAGCGAAGGCCTCACGAATCAACGCCAGGCTCTCCTGGGGGCTGTTCACTTGCAGACCCTCCAATGACGCAGACTCGAGGCCAACGTCCTCCGGCGTGAGGCGGTACTCGCGGATCTCGCCATCTCGCAATTCAGCAACACGGCTTGGCGCGGCCAGGCTGAACTCATCGAGCCCGTCCTCGGCATGGACCACCAGCACATGTTCACTGCCAAGATCACGCAGCACCTCCGCCAATGGCCGCAGCCAATGGTCGCTGAACACGCCAAGCACCTGCCGCCGAGCGCCGGCCGGATTGGTGACCGGCCCCAGCAGGTTGAACAGGGTTCGAACCCCCAGTTCGCGGCGTGGCCCGATGGCGTGCTTCATTGCTTGGTGGTGGCTGACCGCAAACATGAAGCCAATGCCAACTTCATCGATACAACGCGCGACCTGGGTTGCGGATAGATCGATTCGAACGCCGGCTGCTTCAAGCAGGTCAGCCCCACCGCTGGTGCTGGTCACGGACCGGTTGCCGTGCTTGGCCACCTTGCCTCCAGCCGCGGCAACAACCAAGGCCGAAGCGGTGGACACATTGAACAGTCCTGCATCGTCTCCCCCGGTTCCGCAGGTGTCCACCACCACTGGCGAACGGACCGGCACCTTGGTCGAAAGTTCACGCATGACCTGGGCCGCGCCGGCCAATTCCTCAGCGGTCTCGCCCTTCATCCGCATCGCGATCAACCAGCCCCCGATCTGTGCGGGGGTGCAGGCGCCGCTCATGACCTGATGCATCACGGCGGACATCTCGTGGGCCGCCAGGTGTTGGCCTTCAATCGCTCGGGCCAATGCACGTTGGATATTCATGGAAGACTCCTCGTTCATCGTGCCGACCCGCACATCAAGCACCGCCCTGTACATCGAGGCCAAGCCCTGCACCCTTGTCCAAGAAGTTGCGCAACAAATCATGCCCCGCCTGAGTCAAGATCGATTCTGGGTGAAACTGGACCCCTTCCACGTCCAGCTCGCGGTGGCGAAGCCCCATGATTTCGTCCGGGGTGCCATCCTCACGGGCCGTCCAGGCGGTGACCTCAAAAACACTCGGGAGGCCCTCGGCCTCAACCACCAACGAATGATACCGGGTCGCTTCGAAGGGGCTCGGCAGTCCGGAAAAGACGCCGACTCCAGTGTGGTAGATCATTGATGTCTTGCCGTGCATCACCTGCCGGGCCCGCACGACCCGGGCCCCGGACCATGCTCGTAATGATCGA
>OBIC01000169.1_pt1 | contig 26689 bp, 31 predicted proteins | sample 1519831 | NCBI WGS metagenome assembly OBIC01 (sample SAMN03019805, study PRJEB22545) | beach sand metagenome | biome: beach; feature: sea beach; material: beach sand | place: USA: Municipal Pensacola Beach, FL | collected 2010-10-20 | depth 40-45 cm m
AATCGCAGCCATCGCCATCATCCTGCGATGAAAGTTAAATCCCGACTACGACCTAGGGCCAACCTGTCTCGCACGCAGCCTCATGGTGAGCGAAGACGAACCATGAAGGCGGGAAACAAAGAACAGCACTCTGCTGCCCGCCCTTGTCCTTCGTATCCGCTCAGGATGAGGGCTGTAGCGGGCATGGACATGGAAAAGCCCGTCAGGGCCGGCGCGGGCGCTGTTTCTCCGAGATCGACTTGATGATCACCCGGCCCTCGCCCTCGGTTGGCATGGGTTTCTTCGTCAACAACAATGACTGGTCCATCAGCGCGCCGATCTCTTCGCGGCCCAGATCGGCGGCGGATTTCAGCTTGATATGCCGCGACTGGCTGCCGGAGCCTTCCAGCAGGCCTGCCGGATCGTCGAGGTCCAGCGCGCCCTGAAAGAAGAAGAGACTCACCCAGCGCGGATAGACCGCGATGGAAAAGATCATGTCCGAGGGCCGCTCGCCCGGCCCGAACCCCACCGCCAGCGCATTGTAATTGTCGTAGACCAGCACATTCGCCGCCGGATAACGCGCCCGCATCCAGGCCACCGCCTCGCGCGCCGTCGCGGCCACCTCCGGCAGGAACCGGACGACGAAACGCTCGAACTCATCTTCGGGACGGGGGCTGGCCATGCGCCAGACTATCACTGATGCGGCACGCGCCCAATCGCGATCTAGGACAGCTGCAGCTCCGCCAGCCGGGCATAGACGCCGCCGGCGGCCATCAGAGCATCATGGGTGCCCTCTTCCACGACGCGGCCGTCTTCCATGACAATGATCCGGTCGGCCTGTCGCACAGTGGAGAGGCGGTGGGCGATGACCAGCGTGGTGCGCCCTTTGGAAAAGTCCGCCAGTGCGGCCTGCACTCTGGCTTCGCTTTCCGCATCCAGTGCGGAGGTTGCCTCGTCCAGCAGCAGGACCGGCGCATCGCGCAGGATGGCGCGGGCAAGCGCGACACGCTGGCGCTGGCCGCCCGACAGGTTGCGGCCCATCTCCCCGACCGGCGTGTCATAGCCCTGCGGCAGCGCCATGATGAACTCATGGGCATTGGCTGCGTGGGCGGCTTCTTCGATCTGGTCGTCACCGGCACCGAATCGCCCGAGGGAGATGTTTGCGCGCACCGTGTCGTCGAACAGCGCCGCGTCCTGGGCAACCAGGGCGAGATTGGCGCGCAAGCCGGCAGGCGTGAGGGTCCGGACGTCCTGGCCGTCCAACCGTACAGAGCCGCCGGAACAATCGTACAAACGTAGCAAGAGATTGAAGACAGTCGACTTGCCCGCCCCGCTCGGGCCGACGAGAGCGACCGTCTCGCCCGGTGCGGCGGCGAAGCTGAGCCCCGTCAGCGCCGCCGAGCCATCAGGGTAATCGAAGCGCACATCCTCGAAGCTGACTGCGCCCTCGGCCCGGCCAAGATCCACGGCAGGGCTCGGCAGAGCGAGCTGAGACTTCGCATCGACGATCTCGAACACCCGGTCAGCAGCCGCCCCCCCCTCCTGGGCGACAGAGTTGAGTGTGCCGAGCGCACGCAGCTCCGGCGAAGCGATGGCCAGCGCACCGATAATGCGCAACAAGTCTCCGAGACTGGCGGCGTCATGGGCGATCCGCCAGGCGGCAAAGCCGAGAATGCCGGCCAGAGCCACCCCGCCGGTCACCTCAAGGATCGGGTCCACGGCGGCCCGGTCGGTGAGTACTTTCAGGAAGAGGCGCGAGCGCTCCACAAAGCCCTTTTTCGCGCGTTCGGTCTGGTAGTCCTCCAGGCCATAGGCCTTCACCACGCGCGCCGCCTGAAAGCCTTCGGACAGGTGCGCGGTGACATCGCCGATCTGTTTCTGGGCCTGGCGCGAGCGCTTGCGAATCCGGTTGCCGAGACCGATCACCGGCCCGAAGGCGAGCGGATAAACCACCAGCAACAAGAGCGTGAGCTGCCAGTCGGTCCACAACATGATGGCCAGCATGCCCACCACGGTGACCACCGACTTGGTGAAATTGTTGGCAAAGCGCAGGCCCGCATCGCGGATCGCGTTCACATCATTGATGAAGCGCGAGACGAACCCGCCCGAGGCATCGCCGGCAAGGCGCGCATAATCCCCATGCACCAGCGAGGCATATTGCGCGTCCTGAATGTCCACCAGCGCGCGCTGCACGCCGGTATTGTTGGCGATGGTCATCAGATAGAGCGTCAGCGACCGACCCGCCGCCAGGGCGATGATCGCGCCCGAGACCCACCAGATCCACGCCGTCTCGCCCGTGGCATCCGCGCCAAAGCTCGCCTGCAGCCGGTCGCCCAGCACGCCGAGTATATAGGCGTAGCCGGTCGCAAAAGCCGAGGTCAGGACAGCGAACAGCGTGCCGGCGATGAACCAGCCCAGATGCGGGCGGAAAAAGACGGCGAACAGCCGGGTCAGGCTGCCGCCGCGTTTGCCTTCTGGCGCGCTCGCCGGATCAGACGTGGTGGTGGGAGCCTGTTTCAGGGTCGAGCAACTTGTGGGCGTGAAGGATGAAATAGCGCATTTCCGCATTGTCGACGGTGCGCTGGGCGGCCGACTTCCAGGCGTCATAGGCTGCGGCATAGTTCGGGAAGGCGCCGACAAAGTCGATCTTGGAGAGATCCTCGAATTCGACCTCTGTGACATCCTTCAGCTCGCCACCGATCACGATGTGCAGCAGTTGCTTGGTCGAGGTGGGTGTCTGGCCCATGTCTGCGGACTCCGGTTTGGTCATGGTCTCTGGCTGTGTCACCTGCCCGTTGGGATCGGGCAGGACCACATGCGATGTGCGCCGCATTAACAGAGGATGCAGCCGCTTTCCAGCCGCGATGAGGCTGCGTTGTGCAGGAACCCTGCGATTGAACCCGTAGGGCTCGCCCAGATGGGTTGACGCAACGCCACCCGCCTCGCGCACCAGGATGGTGCCGGGCGCCAGATCCCAGTCGGACTTGCGGAAGAGCGCGAGAGTCGCGTCCCAGGCGCCGCTGGCGACCAGCGCCATGCGCAGGAGGGTCGCATTCGGCTTGGGATCGGCCAGCGTCATCTCCGGCCAGCGTTCGGGCCAGCTTTCATGGCGAATCATGGATTCTGTGGCAATCATCCGACAGCCGGCCTCGCTGGCCTGACTACTGACGAAGATCGGGTCGCCATTGAGATAGGCCCCGCCCCCGCGGCGGGCCTCGTAGAGATGGTCGAAATCAGGCGCATAGATCACGCCGGCGATCACCTCGCCGGCCTCCACCACCGCCATGGCGACGCACCAGAACGGGTCGCCCTCGCGCATATAGGCGCGCGTACCATCGATCGGGTCGACCACCCAGACGCGCGGCTTGTTGCGGTTGTGCAGGTCGTCGACGGTCTCTTCCGACAGCCAGCCATAGTCCGGCCGGGCAGCCCCGAGCCGGCGCGCGATGAGCGTGTTGACGGCAAGATCGGCCTCGGTGACCGGATGGCCGGGCGCCTTTTCCCAGGCTGTAGCCGCCGCGCGGGTGCGCAACTCGCGGGCCAGCGTACCCGCCTCACGCGCCACATCGCGAAGGATCGCCATGTCGCGCGCAATGCCAGGATCAATCACCGGCAATCGCCATGTCTTCGATCAGCAGGCTGGGCGCATCGCGCGAGCCGCGGATCTCAAGGTCCGAAGCCGGGATCAGCCGCGCGAACATGGCCGGCAGGTCCCCGGCGATGGTGACCTCAGAAACTGGATGCGCGATCTCCCCGCCCTCGAACCAGAAACCGGAAACGCCGACCGAATAATCGCCAGTATTCGGGTTGATGGAAGGCCCGAACATGTCGGTGACAAGCAGGCCCTTGCCAGCACGGTCCATCATTTCGGCCGGGGTAAGCTCGCCCGGTTCCAGCGTGATATTGGAGGTCGAAACACCCGGCGGGTCGCCAAAGCCAGCCGACGCATAGCCGTTCGGGCTGAGACCGAGCTGCTTTGCCGACGGGCCGTTAAGCAGCCATTCGGTAAGCACGCCATCCTCGATAATCGCGCGCTTCGCCACCGGGCGGCCCTCGCCGTCATGAGTGCGCGAGCCCATGCCGCGCAGGCGGAAGGGATCGTCGAGCACGTTCACGCCCCTGGCAAAGACCTGTTCGCCGAGCCTGCCTTTCAGGAAAGAAACGCCGCGCGCGATTGCCGGGCCGGAGATCGCACCGATCAGCGTGCCGATCAGGCTCCCGGCAATGCGCCGGTCATAGATCACCGCGGCAGTCTGCGTGGCGATCTTGCGCGAGCCGAGGCGGGCGACGGTGCGCTCGCCGGCGATGCGGCCGATCTCTTCCGGGCTCGGGCGGTCTTCGAGATAGCGCGCGCTGCGGCTTTCATAGTCGCGCTCCATCTTGCCGTCGCGCTCGGCGATGGCGGCGAGGCCGAGGCCGAGGGAGGAGGAGGTGCGCGAATTGGCAAACCCGTTGGTCGCCGCGACCCAGCCCTGGGTGCGCGACCAGCCATTGCCGCAACCGGAAACCTGTTTCACGCCCGGCACGGCGAGCGCGGCGGCCTCGGCCGCGATGGCTTCTTCCTCAAGCTGCAGGTCGCTGATTTCGCCCACACCATCGAGATCGAGATCGCGGGAGACATCTGCCTCGCTGGCAAGATCCTCGGCCGGGGCGATACCGCAATAGGGGTCTTCCGGCACGGCGCGGGCCATGGCGACACAGCGCTCGGCAAGGTCTGTGAGGCCCTGGGCGGAAAAGTCCGAGCCGGAGACATGGGCCATGCGCTGGCCGAAAAAGCAGCGCAGGGCGATGGACTGGGCCTCGGCGCGCTCGATGCCCTCCAGCTTGCCCTCGCGCACATCCAGGCTCACCCCTTCGGAACGGCTGAGACGTGCATCGGCATCGCTCGCCCCGGCGGCCGTGCACCGGGCGAGCAAATCCTGAAGCATTTGAGCGGGCTGGGATGGGGTATCGGTCATGGGGTCGGTGATGGACCGAACCCTGCCCCGACGCAACGGCTTTCCACCGTTATCGGCGGGGCTCGCGACTAGTTGTCCATCCGCGCGTCGGGCAGGCGGTCATTGATGTCGTCGCGAATGTCCAGCAGCGTGACGATCAGGCCGCAGATCAGGCTCGCCACGATCCAGCCGGCGAAGGAAAACACCAGGAAGTCCACGACCTGCGCCGTGGTGCCGGACATGCCGAGCACTTCCCCGCTCCATGCACCGGAATTGTATACACCCAAGCCAATGCCTCCGATGATCACGGCGATATAGGCCACATAGACCATGGTGCGGAAGGAGTTGATGATGAAGAACTTCATTTACGTCACCCTTGTTTGAAAAACTCAGCCGATTACTCGAACTCGATCGGGACGCAGGCCAGCGCCGCATCGAACATGAACTTGGCCAGATCACCCTGCTGTTCCAGCGACAGCGAATCCAGGGAATCATCCTCGCTCTTGGCCGCTTCAACGAGCGCGTCGTAAAGCTCGGAATCCATTTCGTCATCCGCCTTGTCGGCCATGCACTCGGCCGTTTCCGGCTGCATTTCGGCTGCGACGAAGGCGTCCACCAGAGCGTCGTGATCGCTTTTCCCGCCACATGCGGAGAGCGTCAGGGACGCCAGTGAAACGAGAATGATTGTACGCAATGCCATGGAAACCGGTCCTCTTTCTCCCCCGCTTTCCTTTGCATTTTTCATGAAATTCAAGCCGTGGCCAGCGAAAAACGCCATTATTCGCGCCGCAGCAGGCGGTCTATGTTCAGGCGTGACTGGAATGTCTCAAGGAACTCCGCCTTGACGGCGAGCCGGTCATAATCCTCGCGCACCCAGTCGAGGAATGGTTTGGGTGTGACGGCGTTGAAACGCAGATAGCTCTCGAAGAAATAGTCCAGCATACCGGTCTTGCCCTGCTTCACATGCAGGTATTTCAGCGACAGCTGCTTCATGGCTTCGGCAATCGGCAGGCCCTGACGGAAATGCATGTAGAGCACGCTCATGATGCCGGCCCGGTCCGCGCCGGACTTGCAGTGCATCAGCGCCGGATAGGCCATGGCCTCAAACAGGTCGCGTGCGGCGAGGATGGTCTCCACAGTCGGCGTGTCGCGGGAATAGACCTGGAAGTCGACCAGGTGGATGCCATTGGCCTCGCAGGCTTCCTTCTCAAGCAGATAATAGCCGCGCGTGGTCGTCCCGCGCAGGTTGATGATTGTCCGAATGCCGCGCTCGCGGGCATGAGCCTCAATCTGGCGCGGCGAGGGCTGGTTGGAGCGCCACATCTCCGGCGAGATCCGGTGCAGGTTGGAAAACCGCGCGCGCAGGAAGCCATGGTCGCCCCAGACCAGCTCGCGCCGGGCCCGCCGGCGCCCGTCCGGCGTCGTCAGATCTGCCGCGACATGTTTCGGCTTGTTCCTGCGCAGTTTTACCATGGCGCCGGGGTAGTGAGCGTGGGCGCGGAAGGCAAGCCGACAGATCAGAAGCGCCGCGCCAGCGCGACCACCACCCCGGTCTCCTCGAACCGCCCGCTCAGTTCCTCGCGCACGGCGAGAGAGACATCGAACCGCTCGAACCGGTACATCAGCCCGGTCTCGATCTTGGCCGAGCGGGCGCGCTCGCTGCCGCGCTCCAGCCAGACCTGGTTGGTGATGTAGAGATTGCGGTAGATCTCCTGCCCGGCGCCGAATTCCAGCCGGTCGCGCCAGCAGTCCTGGGCGTGGATGCGTGTGGCGACATCGCCGAAGACATACCAGTGCGCGCCGTCCCAGCGCCCGCTTGCCCCGCTGGTCAGGCGCAGTTCCGCGCCGAGTTCGTCGCAGCCGCGCACACCGCCAATGGCCGCGCCATAAACCGCTCCGATCTCGGCGGAGACCTTCACGGTATCGCGCGACCAGAGGTCATGGCGCAACGTGGCGCGATAACCCTCGGCGCTGAAATCCTCCGCATCGGGAAAGTGCACATGCTCGGCCTTTGCCGTGAGTGTCAGCGACAGCGGCAGGCCAACTTCGGAATAGATGTCGTAGCGCTGGGCCGACAGGCCGTCGACTTCCTCGGCCGAGACGGCAAAGCGCCCATAGCCTTCGCCGGGCTCAAGTCCCCAGGGCCCGGCTTGCGCAGTGCCGTGCCCGGCCGCGACGGCCGCCCAACCTAACCAGATCCCCCTCATTTCCACAGCCTAGGCCGAGCCTGTGAAATTCTCAACGAGCACAAGGCCAAACCCCAGCAAAACGCCCCCATTGCAAGCAATGGAGGCGCTTTTTGTCCTGGATTGAGCGGGCCAGGAGCCTAGAGGCGGTAACGGATCTGGTCGGACCAGAAGCGCTCAAGACGCGAGAGCGACTTGTTCAGCGTGGTGAGGTCGCTGGAGCGCACGCTGGCGGTCGGCTCAAGCGCGGCGGCCTGCTTGTCGAACATGGCGGCGACGCGCTTGCGCACCTTCTTGCCGCGCTCGGTGAGGCTGAGGTGAATGGTGCGCTTGTCCTCATCGGAACGGCGCTGTTCGAGATAGCCGCCTTCCTGCAGTTTCTTGACGTTATAGGACAGGCTGGTGCCGGCAAAGGCGCCCCGGGCGCGCAGGGTCGAGGCCGGGGTCTCTTCCTCGCCGATCTCATAGAGCAGCAGGGCCTGGACACCGGTCAGCGAACGCTCGCCGCCGCGTTCCAGATCGTCCTTGACCACATCGTGCAGGCGGCGATGCGCCTGTTCCAGAAGAGACAGGGACTTCAGAAAAGAGTCCGCGACTGTTTCGCCGGCGTCCTGCGCCAGCTCGGGTTTGCTTGTCATATCCATCACCACTCAACTTTTGTTGTAGTTTGCTTGGATATACGCGGATTAACCTAAGAAATTGATAAGGCTGAGCCCTGCTCCAGTCTAGAGGGTTAACAGAACCGGCAATTTCTTCAGATTCATACTGTATTTGAGTATAAATCTACTGTTCAGGACAAAGCTGGAGTCAAACAGAGGTTCGACTCCCCCGCGCTGCACGGTTAGCCGAATGTCAACTCATGCTCGCCGAGCGGTTCGAAATACTTCTCCACATCCGCCTCAGACACACCTTCCAGCGTCGCCGGCGACCAGACCGGGGCATTGTCCTTGTCGATGATCACCGCGCGCACGCCCTCCTGGAAGTCGTGGCTCTGTACCTTGCGCCAGCCGATCCGGTACTCCATCGCCATGTTTTCCTCGAAATTGTCGAGGCGCGCGCCCTCGCGCAGCTGGCGCAGGGCAAGTTTCACCGTCTCGGGTGACTTGGTGGCGAGCGTGGCGAGCTGCTCGCGCGCCCAGTCGCTGTCCTCGGCATCAAGGGCCGCGACGATCTCCTCGGCCGTATCGAAGCCGAAGCACCGGCCCATGGCCTCGACATGGCCCTCGAAGCTGCCGGCCGGCACCGAATGGGTGTTCTGGCGGAGCACTTCGCCAACCATTTCGGCCGCGCCGCCGGAATAATCCGCGTTGAGAATCTGGCGCTTGAGATGCGGCAGCATTTCCGATGGCAGGAAATGGGTCGCCACCCTGGCCGCCGCCACGTCCAGCCCCTTCAGCCGCGCCCCGGTCAGTGCCAGCCAGGTGCCGAGCCGGCCCCGGAGGCGCGGCAGGAACCAGCCGCCGCCGACATCGGGGAAGAGGCCGATCCCGGTCTCGGGCATGGCAAAGACAGTGCGCTCGGTCGCCACGCGGTGTGTGCCGTGCACCGAGAGGCCCACGCCGCCGCCCATGGTGATGCCGTCCATCAGGGCGAGATAAGGCTTGGGGAAGTTCTTGATCGCCGCGTTCATCCGGTACTCGGCGGCAAAGAAGGCACGTGCCTCGCTTGCATCCCCTGCCCCGCTTTCCGCCAGCATGCGGATATCGCCGCCGGCGCAGAAGCCGCGCGTTTCCGGGTCGTGGTCGATCATCACCATGGCGATCTCATCGTCGCTCGCCCAGTCTGAAAGCGCGGCGAGAATGATCTCGCACATCTCCAGGTTCAGCGCGTGAAGCGCCTTCGGACGGCTGAGGGTCAAACGGCCAATCTGGCCTTCCCGGCGGGCGATGACTGGATCGCTCATACTCACTCCCTTTATCCTGCTCACTTAGTGCAATGCACAGCCTTCGATGGTGATGCGGTGCATGATGCGGCGCTGACCGTGATAATCGTTGAGCGCCCAATGCCAAGTGGCGCGATTGTCCCAGAAGGCAACCGAGCCGGGCTCCCATTTGAAACGGTGATGGAAGTCGCCCTGGAAACAATGGGCATACAGCTTCGCCAGCAGCGGCTGGGAGGCCTCCTTCGTCATGCCGTCGAGGCGCACCGTGAAGGCCGGGTTCACATAGAGCGCCTTCTTGCCGCTCAGGGGATGGGTGATCACCACCGGATGCACCACATCGGCCAGCGCCTCGGCCACTGCGGCATTGCCGATGCGGGCCGTGCCCTCGTCATGCGCACCGGCATCGCTGGTCTGGTAGTAGGAGTCCGGCCCCTCGCCGAAGATATGCCGGCCGGAATGCACCGCGCCCAGCCCGTCAATCTCGGCCTTTGTCGCCGCATCCAGCGTCTCATAGGCGGCATACATGGAGGCAAACCAGGTATCGCCCCCGGTCTGTGGCAACACACGCGCCACCAGGATGGAGCCGAGCGCCGGTTCGCGGTCATAGGAATGGTCGGTGTGCCAGCCACCCCCGATATTGTCGGTCTGATCGGCTTCCTTGGCGACCATGGCGATCTCTGGATGGGCCGGATGAGCCGCGAAGAAGCGGTTGATATTGATCGGCCCGAAACACTCGGCCAGCGCGATATGGTCATCTTCGCTGAGTGACTGGTCACGGAAGAACACGACGCCATGTTCGGCAAAGGCGGCCTTCACGGCCTTCAGGTCTGCAGCATCCATATTGCGCAGATCAACGCCGCGAATTTCCGCGCCGCAGCCTTCCTGTGGCACCACATCGATCCGGCTCATATTCTCCTCCCTCGTATCTTGTTTTTCGCAAGCTAAGCCCGGTGGGACGGGCTTGGGAAGAGCGCAGTTCTATTCCGACAGCATATCCCGGCTGACGATCATGCGCATGATCTCGTTTGTGCCTTCCAGGATCTGGTGGACCCGCAGGTCGCGTACGATCTGCTCGACGCCATAATCGGCGAGATAGCCATAGCCGCCATGGATCTGGAGGGCGTCATTGGCGACCTTGAAGCCGGTATCGGTGACGAAGCGCTTGGCCATGGCGCACCAGCGGGTCTTGTCGGGGGCACCAGCGTCCAGCTGCCGGGCTGCCTCGTACAACATCACGCGGGCGGCCTGAAGCTCGGTTTCCATGTCGGCGAGCTTGAACTGGATCGACTGGAACCCGGCCAGGGGCTTGCCGAATTGCTGGCGCTCTTTCGCATACTCAACCGCCTTGTCGAGGGCGAGCTGCGCCCCACCGAGCGAGCAGGCCGCGATGTTCAGCCGGCCGCCATCAAGCCCCGCCATGGCGAAGCGGAAGCCGTGACCTTCCTCGCCAATGCGGTTGGATGCCGGAATGCGGGCATTGTCGAGAAGCACCTGGCGGGTCGGCTGGGACTTCCAGCCCATCTTCTTCTCGTTCGCACCAAAGCTGAGCCCGGGCGTGTCCTTCGGCACAACAAAGGCGGAAACGCCGCGCGCGCCATCATCGCCGGTGCGCGCCATGATGACATAGACATCGGAGGTGCCCGCGCCGGAGATGAACTGCTTCGAGCCGGTCAGGACATAGTCATCCCCGTCGCGCACGGCGCGCGTTTTCATCGCCGCCGCATCCGAGCCCGAACCCGGCTCGGTCAGGCAATAGCTTGCGATCAGTTCCATGCTCGTCAGGCGCGGCAGCCATTCGGCGCGCAGCTCATCGGAACCGAACGTGTCGATCATCCAGCTCGCCATATTGTGAATGGAGATGAAGGCAGCGGTGGACACATCGCCATAGGAGAGCTGTTCGAAGATCAGTACGGTATCGAGCCGGGTCAGTGCCGATCCACCATGTTCTTCCTTCAGGTAGATACCGGCGAGGCCCAGTTCGGCGGCCGACCTGATAACATCCACCGGGAAATGGCCGGTCTCGTCCCATTCCAAGGAATGCGGACGCAGACGGTCGAGCGCAAAACGCTGCGCCATCTCGCGGATCATGACCTGTTCTTCGCTCAGCGCCGTTGTCATTGGAAAAACTCCCGATTTCGCATAAGGCAATTAATCGTTGGAATGCCACAGGAGGCTAGTGGGTCAATGCCGCGCTTGCCGAAGGATTACAAGATCACGCGGGCTGACCCCGAGGAAATCGGCGAGCTGATCGAGGTCAATATTGCCGGCGACACGCTGTTTGCCAACACCGGCCTGATCGACCCCGCAGACCTCGGCACGCATATCCCCGAAGAGGTGTTCGCCGGTGCCATCGCCGCGCGCGACGTCTTCGTCGCCCGGTATGGCAAGGCGCAAAAGCCGGTCGGCTTCACCCTCACCTCAGAGCGCGGAGACACGCTCTATCTCGATCAGATCAGCGTCCATCCCGACCATGGCAAGCAGGGCCTCGGGCGGGCGCTGATGAACCGTGTCCTGGACGACGCCCGCGACCGCGGCTTCCGACAGGTCACGCTGTCGACCTTCAAGGATGTCGCCTGGAACGGCCCGTTTTACCGCAAGCTCGGTTTCAAGCCGATCAAGCCGGGGAAGCTGGCGGACTGGATGCAGGAGCTGGAAACCATCCAGGCCCAGTCGCTCGACGTCACCAAACGCCAGTTCATGAAAAAGCGCGTGCGCCTGATCTAGAGCCCTTCGACATTCTTGCGGAAGCTGCGCACCATGCGCGACCCCGCCCGCATCCCGGAACGATCAGATCGATTCCACATTCCTGTTGAAGTGGCGCATGGTGCGCTGGAAGTGCAGCAGGCCATAAATGCTGAAGGCGACAATCGCCAGCACAGTCAGGAACGCGGTCCATACCACGAGATAGACGAGGAAATTTCCAATCCTATCCATGGTCTCGTCCACCATTTGCGGATGCACGACGCTGACGGCCGTCAGAATGATGACAAGCACCGCATTGCTCAGCGCATACGATCTCAGCGCGCTCCACACCCGCCGGCGGCGGAAGAAATAGCGGAACGGAAAGACAAGTGCCGCAATAACAGACAGGAACATCCCGAAGGCAAGGAAGCCGTCCAACGCCGCCAACTTCGTGTCCTGACTGGTTTCATGGGTGATGTATCCCACAAATACACCCAGCAGCACCGCGATCAGCACCTCATACCATTTGAAGGGCAGGAAATCCCGGCGGTCCTTCTTGATCGCCTTCTCGGTTTCGGCCGCGCGGACAACCTTTTTCACCGTCTCGGCCGGCAGGGGCGGCGGTTCGACCGCGCGGGCATGAGGCGGTGCCTGTGGCGCAGGCGCAGCGTGCCGCGGCGACACGGGCTCGGGCGCCGGCGTTGGATCGATACCGGCCATGTCGGCATCTTCCTCATAGCCGGGCGGGACCTGAAAGCTCTCGGCCGGCGCCGCAGCCATGGGCGCCGGACGCTCGCTGCGCGGCTCTACGCCCAGTTCCCGGGCAAGGCGCTTGGCAAGATCGCCGACCTTGCTTTCCGGGTCGGGCGTGATCTGCAGCCAGTTGCGCGCGGCCAGCTCGTAGAGATAGTGCCCCTTGGGCTTGGTCTCCTCGATCAGAACCGGGATGACCTCCTTGTCGAGCGTGTCGGCAATGGCGAGCTCTTTCTTGAGCTGCTTGGAGGCGTTGCACTCCTCGGAAAACAGGATGACCAGCGCGTTGGACGCCGACAGGCCGTTCACAATGGCCTCGCGCCAGTCTTCCCCGCCCTCGATTTCCTGGTCCCACCAGACATCCAGACCTTCCGATTCCATGGCGGCGACAAGGGCGCGCGCCAGCGGCTGGTCGGTGCGGCGATAGCTCAGAAAGATGTGATGCGACATGGCTCTCGTCCCGTTCCTCCGGTCTATTAAGCAGAGGTAAACTATGTTGACCAGTGCCGCGCCAGGGAGGTGACAGACCTCTCCGTTGGGGGCACAAGAGCTGCCATGACACCGTTTCCGCAATCCTTTCCCGCGACCCGCCTGCGACGCCTGCGCCAGGCGCCGTGGATCCGCGCTCTCACCGCCGAGCATGTACTGACACCGGCCGATCTGGTCTGGTCGATTGTCGTTCATGACGGGCCTGAGGCCCGCATCCCGGTCGAATCCATGCCCGGCAATGACCGGCTCAGCGTGGACGAAGCCGCAAGAGCCGCCAGCCGCGCCTCGGAGCTCGGCATCCCCGCCATCGCCATCTTCCCGAACATCTCCCCCACCCTGAAGGACGAGACCGGCAGCGAGGCGCTTAACCCGGACGGGCTGGTGCCGCGCGCGATCCAGGCAATGAAGGCCGCCGCGCCGGAAGTCGGCGTGATCTGCGACGTCGCGCTCGACCCCTTCACCAGCCATGGCCATGACGGGGTGATCGACGACAATGGTTATGTGCTCAACGATGCCACCAGCGAGCTGCTGGTCGCCCAGGCCGTGCTACAGGCCCGCTCCGGCGCGGATGTGGTCGCGCCCTCGGACATGATGGACGGGCGCATCGGCGCGATCCGCGAAGCGCTGGAGGATGAGGGCTTCGTCAACACGATGATCCTCTCCTATGCCGCCAAATATGCCAGCGGCTTCTATGGCCCCTATCGCGACGCCATCGGCTCTGCCACGGCGCTGAAGGGCGACAAGCAGACCTATCAGCAGAGCCCGGCCAACACCGACGAAGCCCTGCGCGAGGTCGCCATGGATATCGAGGAAGGCGCCGACATGGTGATGGTCAAGCCCGGCCTGCCCTATCTCGACATTGTCCGGCGCGTCTCGGAGACCTTCGCCATCCCCACCCTCGCCTTCCAGGTCTCGGGCGAATATGCCCAGATCATGGCCGCCAGTGAGCGCGGCTGGATTGATGGCGAGCGGGTGATGATGGAAACCCTGATGAGCTTCAAGCGCGCCGGCGCGGCGGGCATCATCACCTATTTCGCCGAAAGGGCGGCCGAAAAGCTGCAATAGAGATGGCCGACGAGATCCCGCTCACGCGCAACGCTGTGCCCCAGGCCCGGGCCGAGGCGATCCGCGATGCGGTGCGGGCGATCTCCTCCCTGCCCGGCGATGGTGCGGCCTCGCGCGTGCCCGAGCGGGCCGACGCGCCGGCCCTGCTCGCCTTCTTCTCCGATCCGGCCGTCAGCGCGCCGATCTATTCCATCCCCCGCCCGCTGACGCCTGAAAATGTCGAAGCCTTCATCGCCAGCCACCGCCAGGGCCAGGCCGAGGGACGGAGCGCCCTTCTCATCCGGGAGGACGAGGTGGGCGAAGTGGTCGGTTATTCCGAGTTTCATGTCTGGCCGCAATGGGCCGCCGGCGAGCTCGGCGGGGCGCTGCATCCGCGCCTGCAGAACCAGGGCGCGGGCGGGCGCGGCGCCCTCCTCACCTTCAACTGGATGTTCGACGCCCTCGATCTCGATCTGATCTGCGAGACCTCCGCGCTCGACAATATCCGCACGGCAAAGCTGCTGGAACGGATCGGCTTTGCGCGCATGGGCGAGATTGTCAGCACGCGGCCCGACGGCACGACGCGCCCCTCCATCGTGTGGGAACTGACACGCGAAGCCTGGCGCGCTCGGGCAAAGGCCTAGCCGCCATCCACATCCAGCGGGAACACGGTGCCATCCTCGCAGGTGACGCCTGTGATCATGCCGCTGTCGGTCTCGATCGGCCCGACGCCTTCATGGCCCGCGCAGAAGGCTTCGGCATCGGCCAGCACGGCGCGCGCCTTGTGGGCGGCGATGAACTTCATCAGCCCGTAGGCGGCAATGACGAGAAAGAGGATCAGGCCGATGGCCTTCCACACGCGCGCCATGAACCCCGCCGCCTATTCGAAGACTTCTGCCGGGCCGGGAGTGCCCCAGCGCGCCGGCAGGCCGGCCAGGCCGAACAGTTTCAGCGGATTGAGCGTGAAATAGGTCTGCACGGTGATATGCGCGCCATCGCCCAGGCTCTGCAACGGATAGGGCTCAGTCTTCGCCCAGTCCATCTTGCCATGGAGTGTCTGGGCATCGTCGGCGACCTCCAGCTCCAGCGTCTTGGTCTGCATCAGGTTGCCGACCTTCACCCGATCGACATAGATTCCCATCTGGCGCGCGGCGCCGTAATAGCCGCGATTGCGGGTGATGCTGATGCGTTTCATTTCGGTGCCCCCTCAGGCTTGCTATTCGTCCCAGGTCTCATAAGTCTCGCGCATATAGGCGAGCCCGTCATTGATGATCTCGGCCAGCACGCCAGTGTCCACGTCGCTGAGCTTGTTGATGTAGAGGCACGACTTGCCGAGCTTGTACTTGCCGAGGCGCGAAAGCTTGTCCTGCATCGCATCGGAGCGGTAGCCGGGCATGATGTACATCACCAGATTGGCCTTGCGCGGGGAAAACCCCGTCATCAGGAAGTCGCCCTCGCGCCCGCTGTCATATTTGTAGTGATACCGGCCATAGCCGATGATGGACGGGCCCCACATCTTCGCCTTGAGCCCCGTGACCTCGGCGAACAGGGCGAGCAGCGCCGCGCCATCCGCGCGCCGGCGCTCGGGCTCCACCGTTTCGAGAAACGCCTCGGGCGTCACCTCTGTCGGCTGGGTCTTGTTCTCATTCTTCGCCATGGCGCGAGGATGCCGCCAGCGCGGCGCGCTGTCCAGAACAATGCCATCTGCCGGCAAGCACACTGCCTACTCTGTTTCCCGATTGTGATGTGTGCATTTCGTCCCGGAAAAACAGGTCGTCCGCCATTCCGGGCGGTCGAGATAGTACATGGAGTAGCGCCCCATGGCCCAGGACTGCAGCACCAAGTCTTCCGAGTAGCACGCCCACCCCTCCAGCGGCAGGTCAAAGCCGGTATCGACCTTGCGCCGCCGCCATTGGATCGTCAGGCATATGGCTGGTTCTTCCCGATAAAGGGAGATCCAGTAGTCATCCTTGTTCTTGAAGGCTTCGGGAATGAACTCATCCAGCAGGAAGTCTTGCCAGAATGTATCGAGCAAGTCGGCCTCCCTGAGCGGGAAGTATTGCTGGCCGGAATAGGCAAACGTCTCGCGATCTCGTTCCGCCTGCATGAGGTCGATTGGAAACACCGGCCCAGGTTCCGGTGCGCTTGCGCAACCGGCAAGCCAGATGCACACCATCACAAAGATCCACCACCCTTGCCACATGCCCCCTGCCTCCATCCCGTTTTCAGGATGCCGTCGGCGCGCCGCGCTGTCCAGAAAAACGAAAAACCCCGGAGCCTTGCCCGGGGTCTTCATGTCTAGCGTGAAGCGGAAGGAGACTACTCCTTGGGCTCCAGAACCTGCTTGCCGCGATACATGCCGGTCTTCAGGTCGATATGGTGCGGGCGGTGCAGCTCGCCGGTTTCCTGATCCTCGACATAGGGTTTCGCGGTCAGGCGATCATGGGCGCGGCGCATGCCACGCTTGGACGGGGTCGTCTTGCGCTTGGGGACTGCCATGGCGTGTCTTCCAGAGTGTTGAGCGGGCCAGCGCCCGGAAATCCAAAACGCGGCTAATACAGGCTCGGACGGTGAAGCGCAACCCGGCTTTGTCGGTGTTGCGGGTTTAAACCAGCCGGCTCTGTTTCACCGCCGCGCCGATGAAGCTTGCGAAGAGTGGATGCGGCTGGAAGGGACGTGATTTCAGTTCCGGGTGGAACTGAACGCCGACAAACCAGGGATGGCCCGGCAGTTCGAATATCTCCGGCAGCAGGCCGTCTGGCGACAGGCCGGAGAACAGCATGCCGGCCTCTTCCAGCTGTTTCAGATAGCCGGCATTGACCTCATAGCGGTGGCGGTGGCGCTCATGGATGAGGTCAGCGCCATAGATCTCGCGCACCAGCGAGCCTTCCTTCAGTTGCGCGGGATAGGCGCCAAGCCGCATGGTGCCGCCCTTGTCGGTGTCGGCGGTGCGGATTTCCTTCTGGTTGCCGCGCGTCCATTCCTCCATCAGCGCGACGAGGGGTTCGCCCTCATCCTCGAACTCGGTGGTGGTGGCCAGCTCGATGCCGGCCATGTTGCGCGCAGCTTCGATCACCGAGAGCTGCATGCCATAGCAGATGCCGAAGCAGGGCACTTTCCGCTCGCGCGCGAACCTGGCCGCACGCATCTTGCCGCGCGCCCCGCGCTCACCGAAGCCACCCGGCAGGATGATGCCGTGCACGCCTTCCAGGATATCGAGCGGGCGGTGCTCGTCATCGAACTGTTCGGAGTCTATGAGGCGGATATCCACGCCCACCTTGTTGGCGAGCCCGCCATGGTCGAGCGCCTCCATGACGGACTTATAGGCATCTGGCACATCAGTATACTTGCCGACCAGGCCAATGCAGACCTCACCATCGGGATTGTGGATGCGCCCGGCAATCTGCTCCCAGCGCTCCAGGTTCGGCGCGGGCGCTGCTTCGCCGATCCGGAAATGGCTCAGCACTTCCGCATCCAGGCCCTCGGTATGATAAGCCGCCGGCACATCATAGATATGGCCGACATCGCGCGCCTCGATCACGCTGGACGGGCGCACATTACAGAAACTGGCGATCTTCTTCTTCTCGGTTTCCGGGATCGCCCGATCACAGCGGCAGAGCAGGATATCGGGCTGGATACCGATACTGCGCAGCTCCTTGACCGAGTGCTGGGTCGGCTTGGTCTTCATCTCGCCGGCCGCCGGGATATAGGGCAGCAGCGTGAGGTGCACGAAGACGGCGCGCTCGGGGCCAAGCTCCTGACCGAGCTGGCGGATCGCCTCGAAGAAAGGCAGGCCCTCAATGTCGCCCACCGTGCCGCCGATCTCGCACAGCACGAAGTCGACCCCCTCGCCCGGATCGGCGAGGACGAATTCCTTGATGGCGTCGGTGACGTGCGGGATCACCTGGATGGTTGCGCCAAGATAGTCCCCGCGCCGCTCGCGCTCGAGAATCTTCCGATAGATCTGACCGGTGGTGATATTGTCGGACTTGCGCGCCGACACGCCGGTAAAGCGCTCATAATGGCCAAGGTCGAGATCGGTCTCGGCGCCGTCATCGGTGACGAACACCTCGCCATGCTGGCGCGGGCTCATCGTGCCGGGGTCGACATTGAGATAGGGGTCGAGCTTGCGCAGGCGCACCCCGTAGCCGCGCGCCTGCAACAGGGCACCCATGGCCGCCGAGGCGATGCCTTTTCCAAGCGAGGACACCACGCCGCCCGTAATGAAGATATAGCGGATCATGGGAGTCTAACCTGTCCTGATTCGCGCGGGGCAAGCAGCCCAATTCCATGTTAACTCGATCCGCACTTAGAGCCCGCCCGCCGGGATGGCAATTCAGCAACACAGACCGGGATGTGAAATGTCACTGGAAGAGATCAGGAACTTTGTCCCGATGACCCCGTCCATCGCCACTTCCGGCCAGCCCACGCCCGAGCAGATTCCCGAAATCGCCGCGGCCGGATACCAGGTGCTGGTCAATCTCGCCCTTGCCACATCCGATCATGCCATCGCCGATGAGGGCAGCCGCGCCGCCGGTCTCGGCATGAGATTCGTTCATATCCCGGTCGCTTTCGATGCGCCAAGCCTGGACGACCTCAATCACTTTGTCGGCGTGATGGAAGCCTTCAAAGGCAGCAAGGTCTGGGTGCATTGCGTGGTGAATGCGCGCGTGTCGGCCTTCACCTATCTCTATCTCAAGCATGTGCGCGGCGTGCCCGAGGCGGAAGCGCGCTCACCGGTACTTGAGGCGTGGGCGCCGCGCATGGACGATGTCTGGAAGGCGTTTCTCGCACAGGGCGAGGCGTTCCTGCTGGCCCGCAAGGGCTAGCGCCTATTGCGGCTCGCCCTCGGTAGCGTCCGGGGTTTCCTCAACGGTCTCGCCTGTCGCCGGATCGGCTTCGGGTTCGACCGCGTCCGGCTCGACGGCTTCCGGCTCGTCCAGCGGCACTTCATTGAGGCTCGGATCGACAGCCGGGATTTCGGCCTCGGCCGGGGCGTCTTCCAGCGGAGTCTCATTGAGCGTATCGCCACCGCCAAGCGATTCCAGCAGCGACTGGTTCGGGTCACGGCCATCGGGAATGGCCACGCCGGGGCCGCCATCGACGCCCGATTCCTGTTCCAGCAGGCGCTCGCCCTCGCTGCGATTGTCACCACGCGCAGCAATGGTGGTCAGCGTCAGGCTCGTCAGGAAGAACACGCCGGCGAAGATCATGGTGGTGCGCACCAGGGCGCCCGCCGCGCCGCGTCCGGACATCAGGCCGCCGCCGGGACCGCCGCCGCCAATCCCCAGCGCGCCACCTTCGGAGCGCTGCAGGAGGACGACCGCCGTCAGGGCGATACAGGCCAGGATGTGAATGACGAGAATGACGTTCTGCATATTTCGGGATCGCTAACTCGAAAAAACCAATGGGGCGCAATAGGCCGGATCATCGTCCGCGCCAACCCCGAAAGCTCAGGAGAGTTGGCTGACCGCCGCAGCGTAGATGGCAAGGAAATCCTCTGCCTTCAAGCTCGCACCGCCGATCAGGCCGCCATTCACGTCCTGCACGGCAAGGATTTCAGCGGCATTGCCGGGCTTCATCGAGCCACCATAGAGCAGCGGAATCTTCGCGCCGGCATCGCCGAAGCGCTGCGACAGCGTCGCGCGAATTGCCGCATGAACTTCCTCGATCTGTTCCGGCGTAGGCGTGTGACCCGTACCGATGGCCCAGACCGGCTCATAGGCGACGATCACCGATGTGGTACCGGCGGCCTCGGGCACCGAACCCAGCACCTGCTTGGTCACAACTTCAAGCGCCTTGCCGCTCTCGCGCTCTGCCAGGGTTTCACCGACGCAGATGATCGGGGTCAGCCCGGCTGCGATTGCGGCCTCGGCCTGCGCAGCGGCCTGGCCGTCGCTTTCGCCATGATCGGCGCGGCGTTCGGAGTGGCCGACAATCACATGACTCGCGCCGGCATCGGCCAGCATCTCTGCGGAGATATCACCCGTATGGGCCCCGCGTCCGGCCTGATGGCAGGACTGCCCGCCAATCTCCAGATCCGTGCCGGCCGCAAGCGCGGCGCCAGACGCCACCAGGGTTGCAGGCAGGCACAGCAAGGCTTCAATATTGTCCGGCTTGTCGGCCAAGCCGTCGGCGACCGCCTGAATCACGGCCAGATCGGCTTTCAGGCCGTGCATTTTCCAGTTACCAGCAATAACAGTCCGAGCCATAGCCCCCATCCTTATCTTGTTTTAGGAAACGCCCTCGCCTAGCAAGCAGGCAACGTGCCATCAAGAAAATGCGAAGAGTGTCCGAATGCTGACAATGATGAGAGAGCTGCTGCGATCCAAACTCGCAGGTATCCTCTTCGGCCTGATCATCGTGTCCATGGCCGTTTGGGGTGTCACCGACATCTTCACCGGTTCTCTGGGCAGTCAGGTCGTCAAGGCCGGCCCGCGCGGCTTCACCATGTCGGAGTTCGATGTGCGTGTGGAACAGTTCCTTCAGCGCCAGCGCGATCAGGGCGGGATCATGTCGCGCCGCGAGGCCGTGGAACAGGGCGCCATCGACCAGCTCTTCGCCGTCCAGGCCTCACGCATGGCCAATCTCGGTTATGCCAAGTCCATCGGCGTGGAAGCGACCACCGACAATGTCTGGGAATCGGTGCGCGCGAATCCGGAGTTCTCCGATCCGATCACCAACAGCTTTGACGCCGATCTCTATCGCCGGGTCCTGCGCTCGAACCAGTTCACGCCGGAAATGTATCTGCGCCTCTTGCAGGACGAGACGACACTGTCGGTCCTGCGTGGCGGGTTCTCGGCCGCCCTGCGCCCGCCTCGGGCATACACCGATCTGCAGGCCACCTATCTCGCAGAGAGCCGCGACCTGTCATGGTTCGTCGTCGACCGCGCCGATATCGGCGAGGTGCCCCCACCGACCGAGGAAGAGCTGCAGGAGTTCTACGACGACAATATCGACGCATTCCGTGTGCCCGAGCGGCGCGTGATTTCGGTGCTCAGCCTGTCGCCCAGCGATTTCGTGCACACTGTGGACGTCTCCACCGAAGACCTGCGCGCAATCTATGAAGCCCAGAAGGCCCAGCGTTTCTCCGGCCCGGAAACCCGCCATTTCGTCGAGGTGATCACGCGCAGCGAAGTGGCCGCGCGCGATGCCTTCGGCCGGCTGGCGGGCGGTGCCGATCCGTCGAGTTTCACCGGCGATGCCGTGGCCGCGGTGAATGCGCGCGCCGCGGTACGTAGCGAGGTCGCCAACCAGGAACTCGCCGAAGCCATGTTCTCCGACACCGCGCGGATCGGTTCGGTCGTCGGCCCGATCCGCCAGGGCGATCTCTGGCTGGTTGCCCGGCTCGACGAGATCGTCCCCGGCACGCCAGTGCCCTTCGAGGAGGTCAGCGGCCTGATCCGCGAGGAGTTCGCTCGCGCGGAAGCCGACAATCTCTACCAGCAGGCCGAGATCGGTATCTTCGACCTGATCGGCGCGGGCCTGACCCTGCGCGAAATGGGTGAAGAACTCGGCGCCCCGGTGATGACCTATGTCCCGCTCTCCCAACGCGCACGCATGGAAGATGGCCGTGTGATCCCCGCCCTTGCCAATAATCCGGCCGTGATGCAGGCGGCCTTTGACGGACGCATCGGCCAGGTCAGCGATCCCATCGAGGGTACGGACCAGCTCTTCCTGGTCGAGGTGCAGGCCATCCTGCCACCGCGCACCCCGGCGCTATCGGAGATCCATGACCGGGTCGAGGCGGCCTATGTCGCCAATCGCGATGCCGAGGGCCTGACCAATTTCGCGCGCGGCCTGGTCGAGGAGATCGACCTGGAGGGCCGGTCCATGAGCGAGGTTGCCGAAGCGCTCGGCAAGACGGTCGAGACCAGCGCGCGCCCGATCTCGCGAGCCAATTATGAAGGTGTGGTGCCGACCGGTATTCTCGTCCCGGCCTTCGGCGCCGAAGCCGGCGATGTGTTCACCGTGCCGGGCCCCGGCGCGGATCAGGTGACCATTGCCCGCCTGGACGCCATCAACCCGCCCAACAGCAGCGATGTCACCATGCTCGGCAGCCTGGTCGGCTCGGAAATCCAGCAATCGCTGGAAACCGACCTGATGCGCGCCATGGAGAACGAGTTCCGCGAAGCGGTGGAGTTCCGTGCCAATGGCGCCGCGCTGGAGGCTTACAAGCAACAGATCCTGGACCAGCAATAATGGTCGACCGCCTCTATGTCCGGCGGCGCATCGGCGATGTGGAAACACCCGTTGGCGCGCTGCTGAAGCTGGGCCCGGAAGAGCCGGGCACTTTCCTGTTTGAGTCCATTGTCGGTGGCGAACGCCTCGGCCGGTACTCCTTTATCGGCCACGATCCCATCGAGTGGTTCCGCGTGCTGGACGGCGTGGCCGAGACCGCCGGCACGGTCGCCTTCGATGATGCCACACCCATGGAAGACGAGCCCGTGGCGGCCCTGCGCGCCTATGCCGAGGCCGCACGCTGTACCGGCCCGGATAAGATCGCCCTGCCTCCCATGGCGTCCGGCGCGTTCGGCTATGTCGGCTATGATTTCATCCAGCATGTCGAGCCCGTGACGATCGAAAGCACGGACGTGCTCAACGTGCCCGAAGCGCTGCTGGTGATCCCGCGCCTGGTGATCGTGTTCGACCATCTCTTCCAGGAGATCCTGCTGGTCGCGCGCTTTGGCGAGGGCGAGACAGGCGCGGCCGATGCCTATCTCGACGAGATCGAGATGAAGCTCGACATGCCCGCCCCCCTGCCCCCGCGCTGGGAAGGCGAGCCGACGCCCATCGCCTTCGAGAGCAATACGTCGAAAGAGCGCTATTTCGAGATCGTTGAAACTGCGCGCGCCTATACCCGCGCCGGCGACATCTTCCAGGTGGTGCCGAGCCAGCGTCTGTCGGCGCCCTCCCCGGCCCGTTCGGTCTCGGTCTATCGCGCGCTGCGCCGGCTCAACCCCTCTGCGTTCATGTTCCACATGCATATGGGCGAAGTGCAGCTGGTTGGGTCCAGTCCGGAAATCCTGGTGCGCGTGCGCGATGGCCGCGTCGCGATCCGCCCGATTGCCGGCACCCGCCCGCGTTCGGGCGATGCGGAGGAAGACGCTCGCCGTGCCGCCGACCTTCTGGCCGACCAGAAGGAGGTCGCCGAACACCTCATGCTGCTCGATCTCGGCCGCAACGATGTCGGGCGCGTGGCCGCCTATGGCAGTGTGGACGTGACCGAGCGCTTCGTGATCGAGCGCTATTCCCATGTCATGCACATCGTCTCCCATGTCGAAGGCGACCTGCGCGAGGGCCTGACCGCCGTGGACGCGCTGCTGGCGGGCTTTCCGGCCGGCACCGTGTCCGGCGCGCCGAAGATCCGCGCCATGCAGATCATCGACGAGCTGGAAAGCGAACGGCGCGGCATCTATGGCGGCGCGGTCGGCTATTTCGGCTGGAATGGCGACATGGACACCTGCATCGCCCTGCGCACGGCCATCATCAAGGACGGCACGCTGCACCTTCAGGCCGGTGGCGGCGTCGTGCTCGATAGCGATCCGCAATACGAGTATGATGAGACGCTGCACAAGATCGGCGCGCTCCGGCGCGCCTCCGAGCTGGCCCCCATGTTCGAGCACGACCAATGAGCGCCAAGTCCATCCTCGTCATTGACAATTATGACAGCTTCACCTGGAACCTCGTCCACTATCTGGAAGAGGCCGGCGCCCGCACGGAGGTGATCCGCAACGACCAGATCAGCGTGGCCGATGCCATCGCCCGCGGTGATGACGGCGTGGTCCTCTCGCCCGGCCCGTGCACACCGAACGAGGCGGGAATCTGCGTGGAGCTGATCGAGAGCGCACCCGACGACCTGCCGATCCTGGGCGTCTGCCTCGGCCACCAGTCCATCGGCCAGGCCTTTGGCGGCGCAGTGATCACCGCGCGCGAAATCCGCCACGGCAAGCTCAGCCGCATCCGCCAGTCCGGCACCGGCGCGCTGTTCGAGGGCCTGCCGGAAACATTCGACGTGGTGCGTTATCACTCACTGGCGATCCGGCCGGAAGATCTGCCGGAGACGCTGGTCGCCGATGCCTGGACCGAGGACGGGGAAATCATGGCCGTGCACCATGTGCTCCGGCCGGTGTTCGGTGTGCAGTTCCACCCCGAAAGCATCCTGACAGAACACGGCCACGCCCTGCTTGAGAATTTCCTCAAGCAGGTCTGAACCGGGGCGAGACCTTATTAGGTGCAGGCGCCGGTGTGCTTGCCGGAGATATCGGCATTGATCTTCACTTCGCCGACCTGCGGGCTTACGCCGGTCAGCTCCATGGTGCCGGTGGTGGACTTGCCGTCCGGGCCGAGGGTCACTTCCATGTCGCCGTCCAGATCCATGCCGTCGCGCGAGCACTGGATGTTGAACGAGATGGTGCGGCCTTCCTCGGTATAGTCGTTCACCGAGCAGCCTTCATCGGTGATATTGTCCGGATTGAAGGTGGCATCTTCCTCGGTCACGCAGCGGCTGTTGACCTGCGGGCCCATGGGCATGCTCATGGGCTGGCCACCCATATTCATTTCCATCGTCATGTTGATGGTGTTTTCCCACTGGCCGGTTTCCAACTTCAGCTCTTCGGCAACAGCCGGGGCAGCGGCAAGGGTGAGCGCGGCGGCGGAAAGGATAAGGCGTTTCATCGTGTGTCCCCATGGGTGTGATTGGTGTGGGCGCCAAGCTCTCAGCCACCGCGCGCCCTGTCCAGATCGGTTTTACAGTTCAGACTGCGGCCAGCGCCTGGGCGAGGTCGGCCAGAAGATCCTCGGCATTCTCGATTCCCACCGACAGGCGCACCAGGCCATCGGTGAACCCGATCCGTTCGCGCACCTCTTCCGGCACCCCGGAATGGGTGGTCGAACCGGGATGGCAGATCAGGCTTTCCGTACCGCCCAGGCTGACGGCGAGCTTGATCAACTGGAGATTGTCGAGCAGGCGGAACGCGGCCGGCTTGCCGCCCAGCACATCGAAGGAGAAGGTCGACCCGGCGGCCTTGCACTGGCGGTCATAGATCTCGCGCTGGGCGGTGCCTTCCTTCAGAAAGCCGGGATACATCACCGTGCCCACCTTGGGATGGCCCTGCAGGAATTCCGCGCAGATCCTGGCAGTCTCGAAGGCTTTCGCCATGCGCAGCTGGAGCGTCTCCAGGCTGCGGGTCAGCAGCCAACAGGAATGGGCATCGAGATTGGTACCGAGGAAATTGCGCATCCGCCGGATCCGGTCGATCACCTCCTGGCGGCCGACCGCGCCGCCGGCGATGAGATCGGAATGCCCGCCGACATATTTGGTCAGCGAGTAAAGCGCGAGGTCGGCGCCATGTTCGAGCGGCGCATGCCCGACCGGCCCCATCATCGTGTTGTCGCACATCAGTATCGGGCGGTGCCCGGTCTCGGTCTCGATCGTGTCGGCCACCCGCTTGCAGGCGGCGATGTCGACCAGCGCATTGGTCGGGTTGGCCGGGCTCTCGGTATAGATCACCTGCAGCGGGCCATGCTCTGCGGCGGCTCGCGCGGCTGCCAGCAGCTGCTCCTCGCTCGCCCAGGCGTCCACCTCCTGGGCGTGGATACCATATTGCGGCAGCATGGAGCGGATAAAGACTTCAGAGGCGCCATAGAGCGGGCTGGTGTGCAGCACCGAGCCGCCCGGCGCGGTGCTCGCCAGCAGGGTGGTCGTGATCGCCCCCATGCCGGAGGAGAAGACCAGCGCGGCCTCCCCGCCATCGAACAGGGTCAGCCTGTCTTCCAGCACTTCCATGTTGGGATTGTTGAAGCGGGTATAGATGAGGTCCTCGCGCGGAGCCTCTCCCGGCGGGGTCTTGCCGGCCATGGCCTGGAACAGGGCCTCGCCATCGGCAGCCGACTTGAAGGCGAAGGTGGAGGTCATGAAGATCGGCGGCTTGATCGAGCCTTCCGACATGTGGGGATCGTAGCCATAGCCGATGACCAGGCTGTCGGGGCTCAGGCGATGCTCGCCGATCGTGGTCTTGCGGTAGATCTTGTCGGGCTTGGGCATGTGCGACTCCCATTCAAATTTCGCCGGGACGTGAGGGAGGAAGTACCAGCCCGCGCGAAGACTGGCCACGGGGAATGCAGTTCCGCGCGATCTTTCTGACAGTCAAAAGAAAAGCGGCCCGACACAAGGGCCGGGCCGCTTCGATCAGATCATCCCTCGTGGTTATTCCACGATGATGGCAACTTCCGCACGGCGGTTGAGCGGCTCGCGGACACCGTCGCGAGTCTCACGGGCCAGGTTCGTTTCACCGAAGCCGGAGGTCGAGATGATGTCGGAGGAAATGCCGCGGCTGGCCAGGGCATCTGCCACCACCGAAGAGCGGCGTTGCGACAGGCGCTGGTTGTAGGCCGAGGCACCCGAGGTGTCGGTGTAACCGGCAACGGTCACCGATTCCGGCGCACAGTCGTCACGCTCCTGAATGTTCGCCACGGCCTGGTCGATCACGGCGCTGGCCGCAGTCGTCAGATCCGCACGGTCCCATTCGAAGTAGACCACGAAGCTCTGGTTCACCGTCGAGCACTCAGCAACAGCCGTTTGCGTCAGCTCCGTCGGAGGCGGAGGCGGCGGGGGTGGTGGCGGCGGCGGAGGCGGCGGAGGAGGCGGTGGGGGCGGCGGGGGCGGGGGCGGGGGCGGAGCCGGCGGGGCCGGGAACTGATACCGGAGGCCGACCCGGAGGATCTGGACTTCATCG
>OBIC01000170.1_pt1 | contig 26221 bp, 16 predicted proteins | sample 1519831 | NCBI WGS metagenome assembly OBIC01 (sample SAMN03019805, study PRJEB22545) | beach sand metagenome | biome: beach; feature: sea beach; material: beach sand | place: USA: Municipal Pensacola Beach, FL | collected 2010-10-20 | depth 40-45 cm m
TTTTAATTTATGAAAATTCTTTTAATTTATGAAAACTCTTTTAATCTATGAAAATCAAAAATACATCTAACTTTTATATTAGACTAAATTTATTTGATTTTTAGAAAAATTTTTAATTTATATTAAATATAATAAAGCATTAAGTATTCTTTTAACACCTAAACTAGGTATTACCACTACAGTATATTTAAATACTGCATCGTTTAACCTCCTCCACATATATTTTGCGGGTTTACTATATATTAATTAGCCCCGTGCAATTTCCACTACACGAACCGTATTTCGACTTAACACCAATTAGGGTCACACATACGAAAGTTACTCCTAAAACTTTAAAAATCATATAGATTATTAGGAAATTTTAGAAAGACCAAACTTACTGCACATACCCTTTTCAGCGCCTGACGAGTGGTTAGTACCTATCTGAGATATCAATTCACCGGGATGAAATGATTCACGATTACTAATAATTCCTTTTTCATGTTGTAAAATTACATACAACAATCTATTTTTTATCTTATTTTGAAAATTAATTAAATTTCACAGTTTAATATCTTTTTGTATAAGCATATGTGGCACGTCTATAGCCCACTACTAAGTTAAGGTCATGATGACTTGTCTTCATCCCTGTACTTTTTTTAAGCAAAAAAAAAAGTAGGGTTTATGTCACTGAATGGTTTACCCATTTCTCACGAAAGCGACTAAAGACAGCCGTGCAACGCTTGTATTTATTAAATTTAATAAATATTCAAGTAGAGGTAAGGTTTTTCGAGGGTCATCGAATTAAATAACATACTTCACTATTGGTTTCAGAAACGGTCTAATGATTTCAATTTCGACGTTGCCGAATTACTCATGAGGTGAAATGCTTACACTTTCATTTATAAAAAAAAATTATAAAATTTAAATTTATAATTTTTATTCTTTTTATGGCATCCATCATTTTCTGCGTGGACTATTAGGGTATCTAATCCTATTCGATATCCATGCCTTCGTCCCTCAACGTCAGTTTATTATCAAGTATTGTCTACACCTTTACCAGTCTCGCAAGTATTAAAAAATTTGATCTCTACACCTGAGGTTCTATATAGTTAACTGTTTATAATAAACTCTAGTTATAATAATATAACTATCTAGGTACCCTTTAAACCCAATAAAGATGAATAACACTAGTCTCTCTTGTATTACCGCGACTGCTGGCACAAGATTTAGTCAAGACCTTATTATTTGAAGCTTGTCCTTATTCTTTCTTCTTAAAGAAAACTTTATTCTACAAATTGCTGGTTCAGTCTATTAGACTATTGACCAAAATTCCACACTGCTGTACTATTTCGTATTGGGGTTTTTTCAGTCCCAATGTGATCGATCAACCTCTCGATTACGATTACGGAATAACCTAAGATTTTAAATAATTTAGGCTTTAAACCATTACAGTTTAAATAGCTCCCGAGATAAAAATAACATCCTAATACGATACCATTACCTTTATTTTATTTAACTGATGAATTTATTGTTCATCATATTAGGGCAGAAATTTATCTTTTACTCACCTGTACACCACTTTATCTCCTGTAAAGATAACGTAAGATTAACATGTGTCAAGCATTTGTGCAGCGTTCAATCAGAGCCATCATCAAACTCAAATATATATATTTTTCAAATTATTCATTTATATATTTAATATTCCTTTATTATAAATATATATATAATATTCATTTATTTTTTTTTTTAATTTATATATTAAATCTTTATTTATTATATAAAATATTCATTTATTTTTTTTTTATTTATAAAATCTTTATATATAAAATACTCATTTATTTTTTCATTAAAAAGAGGAAAAACCGACTCGAACGGAAATATAAAATGTTTTACCAATTAAACTAAATCCCCATATAAACCACAAGGATTTTCACCTGCTTACTTACTTGTATATTATGATGCAAGAGTAAGATCTATATAAAGTATTTTATATATAATTTATTTTAATTTATAACTAATTTTAATTCAACCCTAATATAGGATTAAACATTAAAATTTTTTTAGAATCAAAAGTACAACTTTAATCTTTTTTCAAACAATTCTTATGAAATACACAATCACAACCATGTTTCTCACAATAATATTGTGAAAAAGGTTGCTTACAACAACAACATTTAGAAGCTTCAGCTTCAAATCAAGGTATAGGAGCTATATTTTTATGCCTACATGGACGACCTATATCATATCTTGTTCCAGTATGAGTACAATTACATATATTTTTTGGTTCAGAATCCATGGAGTCTGTATCTGATGCCCCATATTTTATAGGTTCATTCTCAGATGTACCTTGTACATTCTCAGGTGCATCTTGTACATTCTCAGATGCATCTTGTACATTCTCAGGTGCATCTTGCATAGGTGCATTAGGAACATTTTCGGGTCCACCAGTATCATTAGGAACATTTTCAGGAGCATCCGTTACATTATTCGGAGAATCTGGAGGAAATATGGGGCTATTTTCCCTATTCATAGTTACATCTCAAAATGATCTGCTACAATTTTCTTGACTTCCTACATTTGTTGAAGATTCACCATATAAATCTCTAGTATTATATCCATATTTTTCATGTATTGACTTATCTTCTTCTTTGTCTGTAGGTTTGAATCTATTACTTCTAGCTTTTTTTATTTCCCTTTTATTTAAGTCTGAACTATTTTTAACGTCAGACTCAAATTCATCTCTTTTTCTTTTACCTAAAGTACTAGATGGTTGTCAAGAATTAGGGCTTCTAGGTCTTTTAGGATTACCTCCCCCTCCGGGTTGACTTCCTCCAGAAGGATCTCCACCTGAAGAATTTCCCCTTGATGATTTACCTCTAGGACTACCCCCTTTATCACTAATAAATACAAAAAATTTCCCTAATATACAAGTTTTGCTAGGAGATTTTCTAAATTCGTTGTGTAAAACGGATAACATAACACCTAAATTAGTAAATAAGATAAAAAGTACTAATTTTGGTTTTTTTTTATATAAATCATAAGTATTTAGAATATACCCCGTTAGAAAAAGGGTAAAGATTAATACATTTGTATAAGAAAAGCTATATAAGCATAATATTCCAACTTGCAAAGAGACTTTAAAAAGCACCATATTAATGGTGCATAATAAACCATCTGTGTTTAAACCCCTCCTATTATAATAATAGAGTTTAATCAGATGTCATAGTAATTTATATATTAATATTAAGATCTTAATATTATAATTTCACATTTTTCTTTTCAATTCACTATCCACTAAAATTTCAAACCTGCCCTTTACGTGTTTTTACCGAGTTGACACTCGGTGGTAAATATTTTACCTGGTTACAAATAGTATACACTATGTCGGAGAGTATCCGACTTGAACGGATAAATATTATCCGCTTTGTACGGACAAAGAGATGACAGAGAGTATCCGATTCGAACGGATGAAGTAAATAACTTAATAAGTCTCAAGCTTATCGCTTTAAACCAACTCAGCCAACTCCCTTAAGCAAGAGCGTCTAGACTTGAACTAGAAACCTAAAGTCTGAAGCTTTCTGTTTTACCAATTAAACTACACTCTTATATGGTTACGGAAATGAGATGATTTGAACATCTATGTGTATAAATACACGATATTTAGCAGATATCTTGTCATACCTATGACAACATTTCCTTATCGAGTTAAGTCGGACTCGAACCCACATATTCTTTCGTGACAAGAAAGTCGTTTACCTATTAACTATTAACTCTTAAATTTAATACTTATAATAAATTTAAATTATAAGGTATACTATTTAATATATATGTTAAACAAGGTACATATATTATTATACTTATAATTATAGGTAGTAACACTGTTCAACAAAAAGACATTAATTGGTCATAACGAACTCTAGGAACAGTAGATCTAACTATAATAAAATTAAACACTAATACATGAGTTTTTATAGATAATATTAAAGCATAAATAATACTTAAAATAAAATAATTATTTAAAATATAATATTCCATTTTACCATAAAGACCTAACTTAAAATTTATAATTTCTAAGTAAAGTATATATTTTTCAGTATTATGGTTTATCTCATATTCCGAAATAAAATCAAATATATGAAAAATACTAAAAAGGTTATAACCTCCTAATAAAACTATAGTAGTTAATATACAAATTAAGATAATACTAGCATATTCAGCTAGAAAAAAAAACACAAATACTGAGGCAGAATGTTCTGTCATATAACCACTAACTAATTCTGATTCTGCTTCCGCTAAATCAAAAGGAGCTCTATTTGTTTCTGCTATAGCTGATATAAAAAATATTATAAATAAAGGAAATATTAAAATACCATATCAGATATTATTTTGCATTTCTATTATAGTATTTAAATTAAGACTTGCACTTAAAAAAACTGTTAACAATAAAGCCGAACTTATTATTAATTCATAACTTATTAATTGAGCACTACTTCTTAATGAACCTAAAAAAGCATATTTAGAATTAGCAGATCAACCTGCTAATAATATACCATATGTAGCAGCTGATGATACAGCTAACATATATAATAACCCTAAATAAAAATCATTAATACTTATACCTGGCCCATAAGGTATCATAGCATAAGCATATAATGAGAAAATTAAAGTTATAATAGGTGCTATACAAAATAATATTTTATTAGATAATGTTGGTAATATATATTCTTTTATCAATAATTTTATAGCATCTGCAAAGGGTTGTAATAACCCATAATATCCTACATAATTTGGACCTAATCTAGCTTGAGTTATACCTAACACTTTTCTTTCTAATAAAGTACATAAAGCCACTGACAATAAAGAAGCTATTATTAAACCTAGTACATTTAATATCGAAAATATATTAGTATATAAAATATATTTTTTTTTTATATTTTATTTTTTTTTTTTGTGTATAGAATATTTTTAATGCACCTAGTGTAAAAAGTTTATTACTTATTATTATTTATATAATTTAGTTATTAAATTTTATTATATTATACATTATTTAAATGTAACTATCTTTGAATATTAAATTTTATATTTTTAGATTATATATTATTTAAATGCGATACCCCTTTTTTTTGCGGATATACAATTTAAATATTTATATTTTGTCTAGAGTATATAGATAATGCTTTTTTACCTAATTCAAACACTAAACCTATTGTTAATAAAATAAAAAAAAGCATCATTACTATTAAACCGTATATATCATTTATATAAGCACAAACAATATAAGGATATATTAATAAAATTTCTAGATCAAAAATTAAGAATAATAATCCAAATATAAAAAAAGATATTGTAAATTGAGTTCTATTTTGACCTAAAAATGAATGAAATCCACACTCAAAAGCTGTTTTTTTTTCTTTATAAGGTTTATGTATTGAAAGTAAGAAATTTACCAATAACAATATTATCGCAATTAATAATATTATCAAGATATATATCGTAAACCCTGACATAAAAATTTTATTACCAGGCCCCTAGGTGTTATTACCTCTCTTCAAAAATATAAATAAGAAGGATATCCCGAATTGAACGGAAAGACTTCTGATCCACAAACAGATATTTACACCACTAAACTATATCCCTCTTTTTTTTTTTTTATAAAATCTATTATATATAATATTATTTTTCTAAATCATAGTATAAGATTATATTTAAAAAATATAAAAAAGATAAGTTCAGTTTGAACTCTATTTAAAAAATATCCCCATAAAAGAATTGAACTCTTATACAGATATTAGAAGTATCTTGCTCTACCATTAAGCTAATAGGGATATAGACAACAAGATTTGAACTTGCACAGTTAAAATATTCTATCCCAGCCTAAATGAGATCTGTCTACCAATTCCAGCATGTCTATAAATTAGGAAGAAAAGGAATCGAACCTTCGATAGCTATAGCTATTGAGTTTACAGCTCAACCCGTCATACCAACAAACAGAACCTTCCTTTAAATAGTCAAGAGAGAAATTCGAATTCTCATTATTAATGCATGAAATTAACGTTCTAACCAATTGAACTACCTTGACGTCTTTATGGATAAAATATAAACTGTGTTCTGTACTTTTTAATATCTATCTAATATAAGGCTTAAAAATAAGTTAATATTTCAGAATACATGTGATTAAAAAACATATATAAAACTTTCTTTTTGACTACTTACTGTATTTATAAATTAAGCTACAATTTTCCAATTTATCTCATAATTGCCCAAGGTAAGACTTGAACTTACAACCTAAACATCTTCAGAGTTCCGCTCCACCAATTGAGCTTCTTGAGCTAAAGTGGAGATATTAAGAATTGAACTTAAATTTTCGATATGCAAAATCGAAGTTTTACCTTTTAAACTATATCCCCTAATAACCCATAAAGGATTCGAACCCTTATAAAAACAATGAAAATGTTCTGTCTTAACCTTTGGACCAATGGGTCTAACTTTATTATTCGAGAAACGATTTGAACGTTCACGATTCTAATGTCAATAAATTTTAAGTTTACCCTGTCTACCATTTCCAGCACTCGAACTATAATAAGGCTAGAATGATTCGAACACTCATCTGAGCTATCATGAGCAGCTAACTTTACCTATTAAGCTATAACCTTAATATTTAAAGCAAAAAAAGGACTTGAACCTTTATCAACTGGTAATGAATCAGTGGTGTTACCATTACACTATTTTGCCTACTATGCTAAATTTTTGTGTATAATACCTCATGCAAGACTTGCACTCACATCAGCCGATTACAAAACGGCCACATTACTATTTATGTTAATGAAGCTAAATTATTAAATTATCCTTTTATAATATTATTTTCTCTATATGAAATAATAGGTAATAATATTAAAAAATAAAGAAAATACATAGTAGTAAAAAACTGTCCGAATTCTATATAAGGGCTTTCTACGTGTTTAGCTCCTAATATCATTAATGCTACAAATATACTACAAAATATAAAATAAGATATTTTACTTAAAGGTCTATATTGGAAACCTCTATTTTTATTAAAATCTAATAAAGACATTGAAAGAATTATTAATAAAGATGCAAACATAGCGATAACACCTAAAAGTTTATTAGGTATAGATCTTAATATAGCATAATAAGGTAATAAATATCATTCAGGTACTATAGAAGGTGGTGTTTGCATAGGATTAGCCATTATATAGTTTTCACTATCTCCTAGCAAATTTGGCGCAAAATATACAAAACAAGACAATATAAATATGAAAATAAAGATTGTTATTAGATCTTTAAATGTATAATAAGGAGAAAATGTTACTCTATCCGTAGTATTGTTAATACCTGTAGGATTTCCTGATCCAGCTACATCATGTAAAGATATCAAATGTAATAATACAAACACTGCTAAAATAAAGGGCAGTAAATAATGTAAAGAAAAAAATCTGTTTAAAGTAGCATTATTTACTGAAAACCCTCCTCAAATAAATTCTACTATATCTTGACCTATTCACGGTATAGCACTCATTAAATTAGTTATAACTGTTGCACCTCATAATGACATTTGACCGTAAGGTAAAACATATCCTAAAAACCCTGTAATTATCATTAATATTAATATTATAGAACCTATAGTTCAAACTAAAATTCTAGGTGTTCTATATGATCCATAAAACATTCCTCTAGCTATATGTAAATAAACTAAAAAAAAAAAAGCTGAAGCTGTATTTGCGTGAAAATAACGTATTACTCATCCATTATAAACATCTCTCATAATGTGTTCTGTACTATTAAAAGCTCCTTCAACATTACCATTATAATGCATAGCTAAGGTTACTCCTGTTATAATTTGTATAACTAAACAACAAGCTAATAATGAACCGAAATTTCACATATAATTAAGATTATTAGGTTGACTTGAGTCCACAAGATAAGAATTTAATAATTTTAAAATAGAATGACTTTTTAATATTCTGATTATTTAAATTTTTTACATAATTGTTTACGTAAAATTCCTAAAAATTTTAAACAAATAGGACCTTCAGGATTTGAACCCAAATCTGAGTGTTTAAAAGACAACTGTTTTACATTAAACCAAGATCCCTCCTCATAAAATCTTTTAAACTAAACATCCATTGGACTTTTTCCTATATGGACTATAATAAATATTATAAAAATATTTATTAATTGTATAAATTAAAATTTATTTTTTAACAATAAACTTATACTATTATAGCTTTTTTTTTATTAATGCAAATATCGCTACAAATTTTGCATAAAGGGTATACAAGAAAATATTAATTTTTCATAATTAATATTAATACATTTCTAATTTATATAGTTAGAGGTAAGTTTATAAAACTATGTGCTTTAGGTGGGCTTTTTACACATCATTCTATACTATTATTATTTCTAGATAATAATCATCTTAAATAATCATAATAAAAATTACTATTAGTTATAAGCCTTTCAGAAACATTTCCATAAATTAATTGATTATATACACAATATAAAAAAATTAAAGTAGATACAGCTGAAATTAAAGCTCCATAACTCGAAACATAATTTCATTTAGCATAAGCATCAGGATAATCACTAATTCTTCTAGGCATACCTTGTAAACCTAAAAAATGTTGAGGGAAAAATGTGATATTAGCTCCTAAAAAAAATACTCAAAAATGTACTTTTGCTAATATTTCATTATATTGTAAACCTAACATTTTAGGTATTCAATAATATCAACCTGCGAATATACCAAAAACAGCACCCATACTCAATACATAATGAAAATGAGCTACAACATAATAAGTATCATGGAAAGCAATATCCAGAGATGCATTAGCTAAAACTACACCACTTAAACCCCCTATAGTAAACATAATAATGAAACCTAAAGAAAATAACATATAAGGATTTAATACTAAAGATCCACCATAACAAGTAGCTAATCAGGAGAAAATTTTAATACCTGTAGGTACTGCAATTATCATAGTTGCTGCAGTAAAATAAGCTCTAGTATCCACATCTAAACCTACAGTATACATGTGATGACTTCATACTATAAAACCTAATATTCCTATAGATAGCATAGCATAGACCATACCTAGATAACCAAATACACCTTTATTTGATCCTCCTGATATAGTTGTACTTATTATTCCAAAAGCAGGGATAATTAAAATATAAACTTCAGGATGTCCAAAAAATCAAAATAGATGTTGAAATAAAATAGGATCACCTCCACCTGCAACTTCAAAAAAAGATGTATTAAAATTTCTATCTGTTAATAACATTGTTATTCCTCCTGCCAACACAGGTATAGATAACAATAATAATACAGCTGTTACACCAACTGCTCAACCAAATAAAACTACTTTATGTAAACTTATACCTGGTGCCCTCATATTTATTAAAGTTGTTATAAAATTTATAGCACCTAAAAGAGAACTAATCCCAGAAAGATGTAAACCAAAAATAGCTAAATCAACACTGGGACCACTGTGACTTTGTATTCCGGATAATGGAGGATATAAAGTTCAACCAGTACCTATACCATTTTCTATATTACCACCTAATAAAAATAACATTAAACTTGGGGGTAATAATCAAAAAGATATATTATTTAATCTAGGAAATGCCATATCTGGCCCACCTATCATCTTTGGCATTAAATAATTACCAAAACCTCCTATTAAAGCAGGCATAACCATAAAAAAAATCATAACTATAGCATGTGCTGTTATTATACTATTATAGAGTTGATTATCTTCTATATATTGAATTCCAGGGTTAGCTAATTCTATTCTCATTAATATAGATAAGGAGGTACCGATTAATCCTGAGAATAATGCAAATATAAGGTATAAAATACCTATATCCTTAGCATTAGTTGATAAAAACCAACGTTCTCTCAGTGGAGTCACAAATTTGTCTACTAATATCTTATTACAAGTTTAGTAGAGTATACACATTATGTATAATACCCTCCCACTATCTTTTCAACCCCTCCCCTTCTATTAGCAACCCTTATCTTTAATTTTAAATTTAAATTTAATATAAATATTAAATAAAAGTGTAATATATAATTAGATATTATATATGTATATGTATTTAACTATCCATAATTTATTAGAGTGTTAAATGAATTAGACTTAAATTTTTAAACTAATCCGTAATATTATTTTACGTATATGATATTAAAGTATCTAAAGATAAGTATCGTACCTATATATATTCAGCACTTATCTTTAATCAATGTAGCTTTTTTGCCATGCTGTAACCTTATGTATTTTAAGTAAATCTATTATTAATATGAATTTACTGATTACATACAACAAATATACTAGTGATTAATATATCCAACTCCTTTCGTACGAAGGTACAATTCTTTTTTTACTTTACATTCTTCTAGAAGATAGAAACCATACTGTCTCACGACGTATTTAACCCAGCTCGTGTAGCTCTTTAATTGACGAACAGTCAAACCCTTCATGGCTCTTACATTCATGTGGATGAGCTAAGCCGACATCGAGGTGCCAAACGACGCACTCAATTTGTACTCTCTGGCGCCATTAGCCTGTTCAATTTTTATTATAACCATTTAATAAATGATTCCATTTTTAACAAAATGGTTTAGACTATTTATTAATCTTAAGAACTTTTATATATTTAGAATGTATTTACTCAACTTTTTATACCAAAACTACCTAATTTATTTTTTGAGTTAATATTATTATAATCTAAATTAGAGTTTATATAACCTTTTAATTTGATATTAGATAAATTAAAATATGTTTTATACATATTTTGTAAACTTCCTTTATATCTGAATTTTGATATAGCTCTAGCAGCTGTTAAACGTTTTGTTAGTCTACCTTTAGCTTCTAATCTAATACCTCCTATTTTAGTATCTTTTATATATTCAAAAGCATAATTTTTATTTTTTTTATTTTGACAATCAGAGAGTTTAAAAATTCTTAAATCTTTATCAAAATTATATCTTATTAATTCAGAATATAATTTAGTTATTTTTATTCTTTTAATAACTTTTTTAATTACTTTAAATACTTTTTTTCTTCTATTCTTTAGTTTTCTAGATATTGCAGATAATAATATACTATTATCTAAATATATAGCTTTTAAATTAACAATATTTATAAATACTTTTTTTTTATAAATTTTTTTTAATATATTTCTTACCTTTATCATATTTATTAAATTAAATTTATATATATTTAAATATAGCTTAGAAATTAATATCTTTTGTCTATAAATATATTTTAATTTTTTTCTTATTATATTTTTTATAATTAATATATTATTAATAATCGTATATTTAGATTCAAATATTATTTTTAAATTATTATTATATTTTTCTTCTCAGTATGTATTCAATTTTTTTAACTTATTATGATTTAAATAATATTTATTATTTAAATCATAATCTTTAATATAAGAATATAAAGGTTCATTGCCATTATAATTTATATTTTTTTTATTATTTATGTAAGATATATATATAGGATTCCCTTCTAAATATATTTTATTTCAAATAATTTTTAAAGTCTTCTTTAAATAAAATAAATTTTTTATGAGTTTATTAAACTTAAAGGATCTTCTCATAGCAAGACTTAAATTAAACTTTAATCTTCTAGTAATTAACATAAACTTTGATCTTCTAAGAAAACCTAATTTAAACTTTAATCTTCTAAGATCTGATATAGACTTTAATAATCTTCTAATACCTAAACTAGATTTAAATAATCTTCTTTTAATATCTAAACTAGGATTAAAGATACCTAAACTATATTTAAATAATCCTTTTTTAATATCTAAACTAGATTTAAATAATCCTCTTTTAATACCTAAATTAGATTTAAATAATCTTCTTTTAATACCTAAATTAGATTTAAATAATCTTCTTTTAATATCTAATTTATACTTTTTTTTTTCAGGTTTTAAATCTTTTAATAATTTACCTTCCAAGTCCTCAATCTCATTTTCTAGCTTCTTTATATTATTTTTATAGTTCAAATAATATTTATTAAACATAGAATCTCAAGTTCCTCTTTTTTTTTTAGATTCATCTTTTCTATCATATCATCTTCTAAATCTATTAATCTTTAATCTCAAATTTTGGTTTAATTGTTCTTTTTCTAAATTATGATCTGATATAAATTTCTCTCGATTTTTATAATCATTCTTATATTTTTCATATTTCTTTTTATTCTTCTTAGAATAATTTCATATATATTTTTTATTCTTCTTTACTTTTTTCTGATTACTTTCTATATGAGACATATGTTTAGCATGTTTACGAGCTTTTATTAAGATATCTTGCTCATTTTCCTGTTTAAATATATTTATAATATTTGGTACAATATTATTAATCATATCAAAAAGATTTTTTTTTTTTAATTGTAATGTATAACTCCATCTATTTCTTCTAGCTAAATTTGATTTTGTAGTAAACTTTGTATTCTTTTTTATAGTATAATCTCTTTTTACTCTATGTAATTCTCTACCCAATTTAAATCTTTTGTCATCAGAAATTTTTTTATCCGATAATAAACGTAAAATTTTATTTTTCTTTAACAAAAACCTTCTTTTTATAGAAATTCGTTTTTTATTTTTTAATAAATTTTTTAATTTAAATAATAATTTTATTTTTTCTTTGTTATAAATATATATATTAATAACTACTTTATTTAAATAAAATTTTATTTTAGGTAAACTTACATAAATTTTTTTTAAACAAAATCAAGTATAATTAGTATAATGTTTTAAATTAAAATGTAAATTAAAATAAGTATTTATAATACTATAAGCTACTTTATTTTTATTATATATTATTTTTAATAAATTATTATCAAAATTATAAATACTATCAAATCATTCATTATTAGAAGATACAAATTTAGATTTTTTATTAATTAAATACTTTCTTTTATAATTAAACATGAAGATAAATATATAGAATGTTATTCCATACTACCTAAAGAATTTTTTATATAAAAGTTTTATAAGATACCGGATTAAGAGTCGTTTAACGTTCTTAAAAAGAATCGCTTCAAATAAACTAAGTATTATTTGAAATTAATCCAGTTCTAATATAATAATTTCTACTATTATAGAACATTAAAATATCCCTAGCGTAGCTTTTTTCATGTACCCAAGACCGTTCCTTACGGTATCTTGTGATCATATGCCCCGCTTATGCGACTGAAAGACTTGTATGTCAAACAGTAAAGCAAGATTTAGCCATTAAACTTTTTTTTTAGTTAATTAAATAACTAATTTATAAATTAGTTATTTAATATTAAATTAAATAAATTATACAATTTAATGTTAAAATTATTATCCATATAACAAAAATCTTACTTAAAATTTTTTAATTCTTATTTAAACAGAATATTTATATGAATTAAATCTGTAATATTTAATACAAATTAAATTTATTAATAGTAAATCTACCATGTATAATATTGGACATACCCAGTTACTATTTATGGGATCTGTGCCCCGCATAAACTGTCTCCTAACAATATTATATAATATATATATACATAATCATTTTATGTATATATTTTTACATTAAACTATAATAAACTAAGTAAAGGTGTCTCATTAATATTTAAACAATTACCTTCTACGCTGAAACTTGTTATATTATAGTCAATAATTAGTAACAGTAAAGCTGCATAGGGTCTTCTCGTCTAACTAGAAGAAAGCAGTATCTGCACTGCTATTAATAATTTCACTGAGCAAATCATTGAGACAGCTGTTGTATCGTTATATCATTCATGCAAAGACCGCATTTAACGGCCAAGGTATTCCGCTACCTTAAGACCCTCATAGATAAGGCCGCCATTGATTGGGGATTTAATTACTATCTAATAAAAAAAATTATCAAATTAGTAAAATTAACCTTCCAATATAGGGCAGAAATCACACTCAATACTTTGATTATACATCTTATGCAAAGTGTTTTGTTTTAACTAAACAGTCGTACAACACTATTCTATGCCTCCTCATTTTTTGAAATATTTCAAAAAATGGGCTCACCTTATCCCTAAGTTACGGAGTTAATTTGCCGAGTTCCTTAATGATTTTTAGCTCAAACGCCATTGTATACTCTACTAGCTTACTTGAGGTAGATTTTAGGTACGGTCCTATTTATTTTTACTTTTATAAATTTTTCCTGATTTATTTATATACAACTCATCATTATTTCTTTTTAAAATTATAAATTTAGAGACCGAATATTTTCCATAAGCTTAAGGCGAAATATTTAAATTTTATCGTTACTCATAATCAACATTATCTCTTGGTATATAAACATCTGAAGCTTTCCATCAGGAACCCTATAGAAAATTAAATTAAATTTACATAACTAGCTTAGAAAAATTTAATACTATAGTTACATCTTCTACAAAAATATATAGTTGTATCTCTACCAAAATATATATTATATTAGACATACTAATTTAAAAGCACAAATTATTTAACCAATGTTCCGCTACCTTATAATAGCTAATATTTCATACACAAAGTGTCGGTTTATTGTTTAGATCCGATATATTATAGGGATTATTAACTATATAATATAAATATATATTATAATACCAGTGTTCTGTTACGAGATCTTTAAAAAATGGCCGCTTCTAAGCCTATTTCCTGGTAGTATTAGCATCAAACACCCTTTTTTTTCACTCAACAATAAATTAAGAACCTTAAACCTTTGTTCTGGGCTGTTTCCCTTTTGACATATAACTTTATCGTAATATGTCCGATTATTTAATTCTGTTAACATCTTTACCCTTCCGAGATCTAAATCTCTCTGATAAAATCTTCACGATCCCCCAAATTTTACAATTAAAATTTAATTGTAGAGATTATATACTGTACCTGTTAAGATTAAAATTAAATTACCTACTTAGATAGGTTTCGCGGAAAACCAGCTATCCTAGTCAGATTTATCTTTCACTAACTTACCACAATTCATCGGATACCTTTACAACGGTACTCCGTTCGGACTTTTTTTTCCTGATCATAGTAAGATCACTAGGTTTCGGGTTTAATACAATATACTTACTTATTAAAAAATTGTTTTAACTAAGCTTACAACTTGTATATAATATTAACTTGTTGACCCATTATGCAAAAGGTACACTCTCATTATATAAACTAGAGCTACTAATAGAATGACTATTCTTACTTTCTATTGACTTTACAGTCCTATATTTATGCTATCTCTCAAATAAGAATATCGAGATTTAGAGGAAGGTACCCCTTTATTCATACAAATTTATATATATACTACTTATTATTATTTCTCTTATTTAAGAATCGAACCTAAATTATACTCTTATCAAAAGTATGCTTTACCTTTTAAGCTAATAAGAGTTAAATTATTTTTTTTTATCTACTCTTTTGATTTTAATTTTATTAAGATACTTTGAAACTTCATTTTTCTTACTTTTTTAAAAGAATGTTTATTCCCTACACTGTTAATTCTTATATGTAATGATTTAAATTATTAGTAAACTAGTAATTCCATTTCATACTTTTTTTTTTCAAAATGATGTATACATAGTTATATTATAAGAAATAAGTGACTTGAACACTTAACCTATCGTGTGTAAAACGATCGCTCTACCATTAAGCCAATTTCTTAAAAATTTTTGAATTAAATATATTTATAAATTTACTAATTTATTTAGTTTAAGCGACCAAAGGATTCGAACCTTTAACAAAGCTACCGTAGAACCTTATTATGCCTATTTAACTAGATCACTTTTATGTAGAAGTGATTCGAACACTTATCTTTGAACATCAAAAATTCATGACTTACCTATTAGTCTACAACATATTTTTTCGGATTATTATGATTCGAACATAACTATATCTTTACCCAAAAAAGACGCCTAACCTCCTGGCTCTAATCCGTGTTATTTAACTGTAATCACTAATATATATATAATTATAATTTTATAAATAAATGATATAGAAATAAAAACTATAGATATATCATATAAGATAAATTATAATTTATATTATCTAAAATAGGAGCAGGGTATATACCTAATACAACAGTAATAAGTATTAAAATAAATAAAATACAAAATTCTCGTTTACTTAGATCTAAAATGTATATTGTTAAATATTTAGAATAACTACCTCCAAAAGTAGTTCTATTAAACATATACATAGTATAGCCAGCTGAAAAAACTATAGAACTACTTGCTATTAAACCTAATAAAGGCAATCTTTCAAATATTCCATATAAACTTAAAAATTCTCCTATAAAATTTATAGATAAAGGCGTACCTGCATTACTTAAACATAATATAAAAAATAATATAGAATATATTGGCATTATTTGAGCTAAACCTCTATAAACAGAAATTAATCTAGTGTGCGTTCTATCATATAAAACTCCCCCTACACATATAAATAAACCAGATGAAACAAAACCATGTCCTAGACCTAACAATATACTACCCTCTAATCCTTGTATATTATTACTAAATGCAGATAATAAATATATTGCTGCATGAGATACTGAACTATAGGCTATTAGTTCTTTAATATCTATAGTTCTTAATGTACTAATACTGGCATATATAATTGTTATAATACCTATAACGTATACTATATATGTATAATCTATAGAAGCTTTAGGAATTATAGGTAACATTAATCTAAGTATACCATATAAACTTAATTTTAAAACTATAGCTGCTAATATAATACTACCACCCAAAGGTGATTCTACATGTGCTTTTAATAATCATGTGTTTAGAAAAATTACCGGAGTTTTTACAGCAAATGCTATAAATATACCATAAAATAAAATTAATTGTATTCTATAATCAATATTGCTTTTATATAAAATATCAAAATCAGTTACACCTACTAAACTCATTATATATAAAATAGATAATAATAAAAATAAAGAACCTAATAATGTATATAAAAATAAATAAAAACTAGCTCTTACTTTATTATTTGATCCATATATACCTATTAATAGAAATAAAGGAATTAAAGTACTTTCAAAAAAAATATAAAATAAAAATACATTTAAAACTAAAAACACGGTCAATAATAAAACTTCTAACAATAATATTATTATTATATATGTTTTAATGTTTTCTCGTATCGAATATCAATTTGAAATTATGACTATAGGTGTAATAAAAGTAGTTAATAATAGAAAATATATAGATATTGCATCTATACCCATATAGACATTATTACCTAATCAATACAATTCATTAATTTCTTGAACAAATTGATAATCTATATTTGAAAAATCAAACAATAGATATATAAATAAGTTTATTATAAAAGTTATTATAGAAAAAAATAAACCTATATATTTTTCATTTTTAAAAAAATCAGTCATTAATAATATTATACCTAATATAGGTGTAATTATTAAAAAATTAACTATAAAATTTAAATTTAATTATATTTATATATATACATTAACTATATTATTAATATATTAGAAAAATATAGATAAAATAATTTTAATTAGGTAAATTATTAATGAAATATATTTAATTAAGTATCAATTAAAATTCAATATTTACAATAATATATTATTTTTATAAATATCTTCATAGTCTTATAAGGTTTAACCCTACATCTTACGATAATAAAATAGATTTCTAAACCTTACAAACTTTATCTGCAAATAATTTAATTATATATTTAATTTTTTCTATTTTTTTTAATATTTGTTATTAGAAATTAAATTTATTTATTAAAAATTATAGACCCTTTTAATCTATAATAATTAACTAACAAAGCTAGACCTATAGCAGATTCAGCTGCAGCTATTACAATAATAAAAATAGCAAAAATCTGACCATATATATCTTCATATAATATAGATGTATGTAATAATAAAATTGTAAGTGATAATAAAATAATTTCTATAGATATTAACATTAATATTATATTTTTTCTATTAAAAACAAATCCCTGTATTCCAATTAAAAATAATATTAAACAAATATACATGTAAATACCTATATAATTATATTACTATAATAATTAAGTCTAAATATAAATGATATATTTATAATATATTCAAATTTATTTAATTTTTAATTTAATTAATAAAAGGTTAAGGTAGAATCGAACTACATTATTTTAATTTGCAATTAAATTACAGCACCAACTGTATACATAACCCTATATTTTTGCAATAAAAATTTATTTAATTTTATTAATAATAAATAAAATATTTATTAATAGTACTATCAATATTTCATCTGTAATAGAATATTTTCAAATATAAATATATACAATTAAACCAACTAAAATATATAAAGCATAATTAGTAATCATGTTAGAATCTAATTTTTTTAACTTATTACTTACATAACCTAAACCTATTTCTAAACCATAAGGCCCTATAAACTCTATTGAACCTTTATCTAAAAATTTTGTAGTCATACCACCTGTATTTAAAATAAATTCAGAAATATATTTATTATAAAATAATTCTATATAAAAACGTTGACTAAAAAAACTAAATGCAAGATATATGAATCTGAAATTATATTTTATAAAAATAGGAAAATATGATTTTTTTACTTTATATGCAATAAAATTTCTTTCAGATATTAAGATAAAAAACACAAAACAAGATATTGATATATATAAAGGTAATATTTTAAATATTACAGGTACAGCAAATTCAGTGTCTATTGTTTTTTCATTAATAGGATGAATAAATATAGAATTATCTGAAAAAAAATCTGAACCTAATCCTATATATATATCTTTAGTATAAAATCCTCAATATATTGAAAAAAGAGATAATATAATTAAAGGTATAGTCATATAAAAATCTCCTTCATGAGCTCTCCTATAATATATATACGGTCCATTAGGATTAGTTAAAAAGGTTAGGTATAAAATTTTTATAGAATATAAAGTAGTAAAACTTGCAGCTAATAAAGCTAAGAAGTATACAGTAATAGAAGAAAAAACAAAATTACCATAAGAATATTCTAAAATAAAATCTTTAGAATAATAACCAGACATAAAAGGTATAGCTATTAAACTAAGAGAAGCTATAATTAAAACTGAATATGTTAAAGGTAAATAAGATTTTAACCCACCATATTTTCTTAAATCTTGATTATCCGATACAGCATGTATAATAGAACCAGCACTTAGAAATAACAACGCTTTATAAAAAGCATGATTAATTAAATGAAATAATGCAATATTATATGAAGATAATCCTACAGATATTACCATCATCCCTAATTGACTCATAGTAGAATAAGCTATAATTTTTTTTATATCTTGTTGAAAAAACCCTATTAAAGAACTTGACATAGTAGTTAAAGCCCCTAATCATAAACATAATATTAACACTGTATTACTAAACTCTATTAAAGGTGAAGTTCTTATTAGTAAATATACTCCCGCAGTTACCATAGTAGCTGCATGAATTAAAGCAGATACAGGTGTAGGACCTTCCATTGCAAATGGCAATCAAACATGTAACCCTAATTGAGAACTTTTAGCCATAGCTCCTACAAGTATACATAAACCTATTATAGTTATAATATTGCCATTTATATAAGGAGATAAAGAAAATACTGTATTATAATCTATACTTCCAAAAGTTCATATTATAGAAATAATACCTACAGTTAATATACAATCTCCTACTCTATTAGTAAGAAAGGCTGATAAAGAACTTTGATTTGCAGCTATTCTAGTAAATCAAAAATTAACTAACAAATAAGAACATACCCCTACACCTTCTCAACCTACAAACATAACTAAAAAATTATTACCTGTTACTAAAATAATCATCATAAATGTAAATAAACTTAAATAACTAAAAAATCTCTGTTTATGTGGATCAGTGCTCATATAGCTTATAGAGTATATATGTACCAATAAAGATACTAATAATACAGGTATTAACATAGATACTGTTAAACTATCAAAAGTAAAACTTCAATTTATTAGTAATAATTCAGAATCTATTCATCTAAATAATTTATATGTAGTACATATATTATTTAAACCCACTTCAAAAAAAGCTAAAATAGCTAAAATTATAGTTATAATTAGACCTGAGATAGTAAGTATTTGTGCTCCTTTATATCCCAACTTTCTTCCATATAAGCCTGATATAAGTGATGTTAACATAGGTATAATTAATATTAATAAAAACATATTATTTATATATATTATAAAAATAATTACATTAAAACTATTTATTTTAATACAACAATAATCATATATATTTTAGTAAAATAAGTTTTTACCTACGATTAGGTATATTATTATCGTAAATATTAGTAATGCATAGTTTAACGATAAAATTATATATATATATGTCTATCTATTTATATAGATATTATATATACTATTTTTAACAATTCTTCATCATATGCAATAAATAATAATATGAATAAAGTTAATAAAGATATAATTAAAGATAAAGGATTAGATATAACTGAAATATTATATTTATTTATTGAAAAAGGATTATTATGAAAACATAATATTTCAATAATAAATAAATAATAAACAGCACTTATAACACTTGTTATAATACTTACAAAAGTTGCAAAGATAAAACCTTTATCTAAAGCAGATATTATAATCAATTGTTTTCCAAAAAAACCTATTAAAGGAGGTATACCTACAAAAGAAAATAATGTTATTATCAAACTAATAGTTATTAAAGGATTTATATAGATAAACCCTTTAAGTTGAGTTATTAATTGTATAGGTGAATAATTTATATCTTTTATATTAATACCTTTTTTATAATTATTATTAATAAAATCTGAAATATTTTTACTTATTTTTATATTTTTATTTTTTATATCTATATATATATAACCCATTGCTAATAATAAAATAAAAGCATTTAAATTTGATAAAGAATACTGTAATATATAAAAAATTAAAGCTCTAGTAGAATCTAAACTATTAATAGATAAAGCTAAAAGCATGAAACCAATATGTGAAATAGTACTATAAGCATATAGTCTTTTCACTCTATTTTGAGTCAAACCTAAAATAGATCCTATTATTAAAGATAATATAGAAGATATTATTATACTATAATTTCATGATAAATTAAAATCAAAAAATGTAAAGTCTGTATAATTTAAAAACATAGAAATAAAAATTAATAAACTAATTTTTGGAACTATAGCTACAAACGTAGTAATTATAGTAGGTAATGCATCATAAACATCTGGACTTCAGAAATGAAAAGGTGCAGATGAAATTTTAAATAATAACCCTATTGAAAGAATTATAAAAGATATTTGAATATATATATAATGAATATATATATATTTACATAACATCAAACTATTATTATTTAAAAATTCTGGAATATCTTTTATAACGCCATATATATTATTTATAATATATATATTTTCTAAATTTGTAGTTCCTGTATATAAATATAATAAACTTAAACCTAGTAATATTATACATGAAGATAAACTACCTAATAAAAAATAAGTAAGAGCTGCATTTATAGATGATTCAGAATTTCTAAATAAAGCAGATAATAAATATAAACCATAACTTTGTAATTCTATAGACAAAAATATAGTAACTATATCATTACTAAACATTAATAATATAGATCCTATTATACTAAATAATATTATTATAGGATATTCTAATATTTTATATTGTTCATTTTTTTTATTTACTTTATATTCATCATCATTATTAATAGTATTTACTTTATATTCATTCTCCTTAAAATTATTTATTTTATATTCATTATCATTATTAATATTTATTTTATTATCTATAAATTTAAGTGTATATCTATAGAAAGGATAAAAACAATTATTAAATATAATAATTGTTGTTAATATAATTATAAAAGTTGCAAAATATAATACTTTATTAGTTATTTTTAATAAACTATTAAAAAGTTCAATTTCATATAACATATTTATATTATTATAATTTAAATAAATAGTATATACTAATATTATTATAGATATTTTAGATAATAAAATAGAATAATCTCGCCTAGAATTAACGGATATTGATAAAATTAAACAAATAATAGATATTACTAACACTATTGGTTTTTTAAAAAAATTAAAAATTTTTCTAAGGATACTGATTGTATAACTATAGGCATAGAACTATGCAATATACCACATATTTCTGAACATTGACCATAATACGTACCTTCTCTATTAGAATATACAGAAATTTGATTTGTTTTATAAGGATAAGCATCACATTTAATACCTAAACTAGGTGTAGCTAATGAATGTATTACATCTGTTGAAGATATTGTAAACTTAGTATGAGTTAATTCAGGTAATATTATTCTGTTATCAACTTCTAACATTCTTAATCTTCCTTTATCTAATTCATCTTCACCTATCATATAAGAATCAAATTGTATATAATCTTCTTCACTATTAATAAAATCACCATATTCATAACTTCAATATCATTGATGACCTTCAACTTTTAATGTCATATCTGGATCTGTTACATCATCAGATATATATAATAATTTAAAAGAAGGAAAAGCTATTAATATTAATATTAAAGCAGGTGTAACAGTTCAAATTAATTCTATTAAAGTACCATGAACAAGGTATATATTACTAAAAACATTTTTAGTAAAATTTACAGTAATTGCATCTATTATTCATAAAACTGATAATAATATACCTATTAAAAAATACATTATATAATTATGTAATTCTATAATAGCTTCCATTTGAGGACTTGAACTATCTTGAAAATATAAACCTCAAGGTATAGGTGTATCACAATTTAAGTTACTAGATACATCATAATCATTTATATCATATATATTTTTTTCGACCCTATTGAAAAATTTATCTAGGATTGTTGAAAAATTCAACATATACTAGCTAAATATAACTATAATATACTTATCCACTAATAAATTAATCCTTTCGTGTAATGTTTATGACTATACATCCTATCATAGCTAGTAATAATATTAATAAAGAAATTAATAATCATATAGATAAATTTGTATATAATATATTTCCTATTGATACTATATCTGAACTATCTAATAAATTACTTTCTCAATTATTAGATGAAACATATACTTTATCTTTTAATAAATTAAATTTAATTAAACTTATTAAATTATTTTTACTAGGAGAGTATAAAGAATCTAGATATTTATCTATATTAGGGTTTAGATTATATATATATAACAATACTCCTATTATTATAGACAAAAATAAACTGTTTTTTGTTTCTGTATGTAATTCTGATATTCTAATATTTATTAACATTAAAATAAATAAAAATAATATAGAAACTGCCCCTATATACACTAACAAATAAGATATTCCTATGAAATTTATACCTATTAATATTAAATATATTGATACACATAAAAATAAAGTAATAAGAAATAAAACGGAAATAATAGGGTTAATAGATATTATGACTAATACGCCACTTATTACTAATAATATATTTTGAACAAAGAATAAATATATATTTATATTTTCATATATAAAATAATACATAGTATATAATTTTTATAACTATAATAATAAAAAATATAAATAGGTTTATGAACCTCAATAATATATAAATATATATAAAAATAATCAAACTACATCCACAAAATGTCAATATAAAATTCCAGACTCTAAACCTAAATGATGATTATCTGTAACATGATAAGCTAAAACTCTTAATAAACCTACACTTAAAAATATAGTACCTATTATTACATGTATACCATGAAATCCTGTAGCAAAATAAAAACAACTTCCAAAAATTCCATCACTTATAGTAAAAGAAGATACATTATATTCTATACCTTGAAATATTGTAAATATAAAAGCTAATATTATAGTATATAACAAACCATACAAACTATCACCTCTTTTTCCTTTTATTAAGGCATGATGTGCATATGTAACTGTTACCCCGCTACTAAGAAGTATAAAAGTATTTAATAAAGGTAATTCTAAAGGATTAATTGCTTTAATACCTTTAGGAGGTCATTCTGAACCTATTTCTATATCTGGACTTAAAGCATTATGAAAAAATGCTCAAAATATAGCTAAAAAAAAAAATATTTCTGATATTATAAATAATGCAACACCTATATTAATACCTTTTTGTACAGCAAGTGTATGATTTCCTTTATATGTTCCTTCAGATATTATATCTCTAAATCAAAAGAACATTGATAACAAAACAATAAATAATGAATTAAAAAATAATATACTGACATTATTAAATACTGTATGCATTCACAAGGCCCCCGTTAGAGTTAAACATAATAAACTTAGACTAGTCAATATTGGTCAAGGTGATGGTGATACTAAATGGAAAGGTTGAGCTTGATAATCCTCAGTTTTATACATATATTCGAAATTTCTTTTTGTTAAATTTAAATTTGATGTAACCAAAATGTTCGTTATTTAAAGCATAGGCTAAATTAATTTTATTAAAATTTTTAAAGTTTAAAATTATATAATATATATATATAAATTATATTACTAATGAAGATCTAAAGAATCTTTTATATATCCTGAAGTAAGAACAACAAATACTTGAGCTTGAATAAAACATATTGCAAATTCTAATCCTGAAAACAATATGATAAAAATTAAAGGTAATATTCCTACAAAAGTATAAAAAATATTTTTAATCATTATTTTGTAAGTAAATCCACTTAAAATATTTAATAACATATGTCCAGATAATACATTGGCTGCTAATCTTAAACCTAAAGAAATATTTCTTGCTAAATAAGATAAAAACTCTATTAATACAAGAATTGGTACTAAAAATATAGGACAACCTGAAGGTACAAACAATGAAAAAAATTTTATATTATGTACATATAACCCTATAATAGTTGCTCCACCTACTATTGTAAAACTAATTGAAAAAGTTAAAATAAAGTGACTCGTAGCTGAAAAGCTATAAGGCACCATACCTATTAAGTTATTAATTAATATAAATAGGAATATACTATATATAAATGGAAAAAATAATTGTCCTTTATCTTTATTAATTTGGTTTATTACTATACTATGTATAGTATCATACATAGATTCTTTCAATAATGTTCAATTGTAAAAATTTATATAACACATATTTAAAATTAAATTGTTTAAAACTATTATAATTAAAAAGCTTATTAATAAATATTCACAAATATTAGTTAAAGAAATATGTATATTGTTTATTACTGGAATATCTATAGTTATTAAATCTCTAATTTCGAATTGATCTAATGGACTGTATGACATTTATTTTAGATGATTTGACCTAATTTTTATTATAATAAAAAATATAAATTTTAGTGGATATAAATATTTAATTTTAATTTTCACTTCAACTTTATAAAGAATTAATATTATTATTTATTTTAAGATTATAATATACTCAAAAACGCATTTAACGGTTATTGTCATTAGTTTGAGGGTTATTGTCATTAGTTTGTGGGTTAACACGACGTGCACCTGGTCTAAGTACCACACGTGCGTCAGTATCTCAACAATCTGTATGAAAAATACAACTACATCCTGGATGATCACAAGATTTCTGAGGGTTTATATCCTCACAGTAACAACATTTGAATTCTTCAGCATCTTCTTGAGATAGTGGTGAAACAAAATGATGTAAACAACGAGTATTGCTTTGATCTTGACCTGTATGAGTACAACCACAACAATCTTCTGGATCTACATCACTATCAATTTCCTCACCACTACTACTTTCCTCACTACTATTATTATCATCTCCATTATTATTATTATCCTGATTATTCTCCTCTTGATTTAATCTATTTACTAGCCGAACAATCGATTGATAATGTTCGTAAGAGGTATAATTATTTGCAATAAGATCAGTATCCATCGGAGTATTACCGTCATCAGGATCATATCCAGGAATATAAGGATAAACAGCATCATTTGGATTGTTATCTGTATCAGAATCCGTACTAATTTCATGTATTGACTTATCTTCTTCTTTGTCTGTAGGTTTGAATCTATTACTTCTAGCTTTTTTTATTTCCCTTTTATTTAAGTCTGAACTATTTTTAACGTCAGACTCAAATTCATCTCTTTTTCTTTTACCTAAAGTACTAGATGGTTGTCAAGAATTAGGGCTTCTAGGTCTTTTAGGATTACCTCCCCCTCCGGGTTGACTTCCTCCAGAAGGA
>OBIC01000171.1_pt1 | contig 25895 bp, 23 predicted proteins | sample 1519831 | NCBI WGS metagenome assembly OBIC01 (sample SAMN03019805, study PRJEB22545) | beach sand metagenome | biome: beach; feature: sea beach; material: beach sand | place: USA: Municipal Pensacola Beach, FL | collected 2010-10-20 | depth 40-45 cm m
CGCAATCAAGCCTTGCCATCGCCCAGATTGCGTGCGTATTACAACAAAATAGCCAAGGTAGAGGCCGAAAGTCAACAACAGGTCGTCTTCTACTTTAAAGAACCTTATTTCAACAGCCTGGCTTTGGCAGGCTCGCTCGAAATTTTACCCAAACACTTCTATGCAGATTATCTGGATAAGCCTGAAACCTATAACCAGTCTCGGGGGCTGTTATTAGGTTCGGGGCCTTACCGCCTTAAAAACCCCAAGACCTGGTCGTCAGATCTGGGGTTCATTGAGTTGGTAAGGAACACGCGTTACTGGGGTGACGTCGAACCGAGTTTTGATGGTCTGTTATGGAAAATAATCGAAAATGACAGCGCCCGATTAACCACATTCCGCAATGGTGAAATTGATGTGTATGGTGCTCAACCGTCTGAGTTTTTACCCTTAAATCAAGAGCCTGACATCAAAGAAACAGCCAATACTTTTGAATATATGAGCCCGACGGCAGGTTATAGCTACATCGGCTGGAATCAGGAACGCAAAGGGAAACCAACATTATTTGCCGATACGAAAGTACGCCAGGCCATGACTTATCTGACGGACCGGGAAAAAATTATAAAGGAAATTATGCAAGGTTATGCCGAAGTCGCGGTAAGCCCGTTTAGCCCACGGAGCAAACAGCATACACCAGCATTAGAGCCTCGTCCTTTTAACTTAAACAAGGCAAAAGCGTTGTTGAAAGAGGCTGGGTTTGAACTGAGAGATCAAAGTGGCATCCTGAAAAACAGCGCAGGTGAGCCTTTTGAATTTGAACTGGTTTACTTCCAGGATAGTGACAACACGAAAAAAATTGTCTTATTTTTGAAAGATGCGTATGCCCGGGCTGGTATTCGGCTTATTCCTAAGCCTACCGAGTGGTCGGTCATGATGGAATTGATGGATCAACGGGATTTCGATGCCATTACATTAGGTTGGACCAGTGGCATCGAAATTGATGTTTTCCAGATGTTGCACAGTTCCCAAACGGCTGATAAAGGTGATAATTTCGTCAACTTTAAAAATACTGAGTTTGATGACTTAATAGAGCGTGCCCGCCACACGGTGATTGAATCCGAGCGGATGCCACTCTGGCAGGCAGCAGAGAAAGTACTTTACCGTGAGCAGCCTTATACTTTTCTCATGCGAGGCAAGTCGCTTGGATTTATTGATAAACGAATAAAAAATGTTCAGCAAACCAATATTGGTTTGAATATAGGCATTACGCCTCTGGAAATTTACGTACCTTTGGCTGAGCAAAAGCGCACCAACTAACAGATGTATACCTATTTATTGCGCCGATGCTTGTTTATGGTCCCCACCTTGTTGGGAATCACACTGGTGGTTTTTTCTGTGATGGCATTCTCTCCAGGTGGTCTTTCTGCCCAGAGCCTGGTTGATGATCAAAACCTAGAGCCGCAGGCTAAAAAAGCGCTGCAGGATTATTATAACCGTCGCTATGGCCTGGATTTACCCGCGCCGGTCCAGTATTTGCGCTGGTTGAATAATGTGTCGCCCATTGGTTTCGTTATTGACGAAAATGGCTACACACAACAGTTTTCGCTTTGGAAGGGCTCTGATCTTGGCACCAGCTTTCGCTATGGTCGGCCGGTATCCGAACTCTTGAAAGAGCGCGTACCGATCACTCTATTGCTGAACATCATCACAATTCCGCTCATTTATATTGTCGCGATTGCCATTGGTGTGCGTGCGGCCACTGAGCGTGGTAGCACATTTGATATGAGTGCCAGCGCCGTTATGCTCGCTTTGTGGTCAATCCCGACGATGCTTGCGGGTATTTTACTGATTGGTTTTTTTGCCAGTAACCAATACTGGCCCTGGTTCCCCGCCGGGGGGTTAAGCCAAAGAGAAGCGTTGATGATGCCTTTTTTACCTCACTGGGAACACGTGAGTGACGTTGCGATGTTTGGGCTTTTTGTATTGGTTGGTACGGCTGTGTTTATTTTCATTAGCCGACGAGCGAGCCCGTTAGTCAGAACATCAATAATGGCTTTCACAGGTGGTTTTTTAGGGGTCGTGATGGCCACCCAAGTGAGTGATGGGCTTTTACTGAAAATTATTATGGGCAATATGCTCGCTTTTATCTTTGCGGTTGTAGGATATACCCGTTATACCGCCTTGAGAGTGCTCTTCATGGGGTTGATTGGATTGTCGTTGGGAGTCGCAGCCGCAAGTGCTTTTCAAACGGGGAAATTCGTTCCCGGTTTTTTGTTGGATCGCATGTGGCATTTGGTTTTACCAATATTGTGTCTTTCGTATGGTGGCTTTGCTTTTTTAGCCAAATTAACCCGTTCATCGGTGTTGGAAAATCTGCAAGCCGATTACGCCCGAACGGCCCGCGCCAAAGGTGTTCCAGAACACGAAGTGCTCTGGCGGCATGTCTTTCGAAACAGCTTGTTGCCCTTGATCACCGTATCCGCCACATTGCTGCCAGGGTTGCTAGGCGGGTCGGTTATTGTTGAGAGCCTATTTTCTATTGAAGGGATGGGAAAGTTAGCGGTTGAAGCGGTCAAAGGCAGAGATAAAGAATTAGTGCTTTCGATCACATTGATCAGTGGTTTGTTAACATTGGCCGGCTATTTAATTGCTGATATTTGTTACGCCATTGCAGATCCGCGAATCAGTTATGATTAAGCCTTCGTCCATGCAAAGAACGGCACGATCTTATAGCGCCACAGTCCTGAAAGATACGTTTCGCCGTTGGGGCGCGCGGGTGGGTTTGATATGGCTCGTTTTTTTAGTGTGTATCGCCGTATTTGCGCCATTTATTGCCAACAGCCACCCCATCCTGGTCAGTGATCAGGGCCAGCTCTACAGCCCTTTGATGTCACATTTAAGCTTTGCAGATGTCGGCATTCTCGCGGCTTTTTTTGTATCAGTTTTAATTTTCAAAATAAGATTAAAAATATATTATAAATTTTTGATAATCATTAGTTTTTCTCTTTTTTCGGCACTAATTTTTTCTGTATTTTCAACACCGCCAGCGCTGGTAGTTTACGAACAGTACCGTGAGCAGGAAGCGCAAGCTGAATATGACTGGGTGATCTATGCCCCAATTCCTTATTCACCCAAAGATTACCTGCGTGATGAAGGGGATACGAGTTTTCAAAGCCCACTGACAGATGAAGCGCGTACCCACCTTTTTGGTACCGAGGAAAACGGCGCCGACGTGCTCAGCCGGATGGTGCATGCCTCGCGGATTGCTTTGGCGATCGGTTTTATTGCCACGGGTATTGCCATGTTACTGGGGATTATTTTGGGTGGCCTGATGGGATTTTTTTCCGGCATTATTGATCTCATTGGTATGCGTCTGGTCGAAATTTTCGAGGCAATTCCCACCTTATTTTTACTTTTGACATTTATTGCTTTTTTTGGACGAAGTCTTTATATCATGATGATCATCATCGGGCTCACCAGCTGGCCGGGGTATGCGCGTTACATCCGCGCCGAATTTTTACGCCTGCGCCAACAGGACTTTGTGCAAGCGGCTATCGCGAGTGGATTACCTTTGTGGTCAGTTTTGTTCCGCCACATGCTGCCTAACGGCATCGCTCCGGTACTCGTTGCAGCCAGCTTTGGCGTAGCCTCAGCTATCCTGGCGGAAGCAACACTCAGCTTTTTGGGTTTGGGGTTGGTGGATGATCCTTCCTGGGGGCAGATGCTTAACCAGGCTGTTCGTTCGTCAACCTTCAATTGGTGGATGGCGGTATTCCCCGGCGGTGCTATTTTTCTAACCGTCTTTGCTTACAACCTGGTCGGTGAAGCGATGCGGGATGCGATTGACCCTTATCTGGAAAAAAATGGATGACATTGCTAGCGGTCGAAAACCTGCACATTCACTTAAAGTGCCAAGATGAGGTCGTCAAAGCGGTTGATGGGGTGAGTTTTCAGATCAGTCCCGGTGAAACATTCTGTCTCGTGGGGGAATCCGGCAGTGGAAAATCTGTATGTGCTTTGTCATTACTCGGCTTATTGCCCGATCAACTCATTGCTTACCGCGAGGGCAGGGCACACCTGCTCTGTGCAAAAAACTCAGCCACAGAGGACTTGCTTGCATTAACGCCTCATCAACTTAACGGGATTCGTGGTAAACGCATTGCCATGATTTTCCAAGAGCCGATGACTTCCTTAAACCCGGTTTTTACGATTGGTGACCAACTGATCGAAGCTCTGCAACTGGCCGATCCCGACCTTGAGGATGCGTCCGCGCGGAAGAGGGCCATTGAAGCACTTGAGAGTGTGCAGATTCCAGAACCCAGCAAGCGTATTGATCACTATCCCCACCAGTTGTCAGGCGGCCAACGGCAGCGGGTGATGATTGCCATGGCGCTCGCCTCAGAACCGGATTTGCTCATTGCGGATGAGCCAACTACAGCACTTGATGTGACCGTACAGGCAGGAATCATCCAGCTTATGCAAAACCTGCAAAAGCGAACAGGGATGAGTGTTTTATTCATCACCCATGATTTAGCGCTGGTTTCGCAAATTGCTGATCAAATCGCTGTGATGCGTGCCGGGAAAATTGTTGAGCAGGGGACCTGTAATGCGGTGTTGATGTGTCCAACACACGAATACACCCGTGCCTTATTACATGCATTGCCTGAGAATTTACCGCGCTTGAGCGTAAAAGAAGTACCGGACGAAAGTAGAATCAAGAGTGATCCCCCACTGGTTCAACTGGATAAATTACAAGTGTTTTTCCCAGTCAAGAAAGGGCTGTTTAAAAAAACAGTGGACTATATCCGGGCAGTGGACGATGTTGATCTTTCGATTAACAAGGGCGATATTTTTGCACTGGTGGGTGAGTCCGGTAGTGGGAAAAGTACGCTAGGCCGGGCTATTCTCCGATTGATCGAACCGACGGGTGGCAGTATTTACTATCAGCACCAAGCGTTAAATAAGCTGAACCGGCGTGAGATGAAGCCGTTTCGGCAACAGATGCAGATTATTTTTCAGGACCCTGCTTCTTCACTAAATCCGCGTTTAACCGTTGCCACAGCGTTGCTTGAACCAATGAAAGTCCATGGCATCGGCAACTCTCATGACACACGCATTGACAGGGCAAAAAAGTTGCTGGACGACGTTCACATGTCAGCCGATTGTTTATGGCGTTACCCACATGAATTCTCGGGAGGTCAACGTCAACGTATTGGTATTGCACGAGCACTCGCCATTAACCCCAAGTTTATTGTCTGCGATGAAGTAACCAGTGCGCTGGATGTTTCGGTGCAAGCGGATATTCTGCAAATGCTGGCCGAATTGCGTGAGCAACATGAGCTGACGCTACTGTTTATTTCTCACGATATTAGTGTTGTGCAATATCTGAGTAATAAGGTTGCCGTCATGCAAGATGGAAATATTGTAGAGCAGGGGAGTACGAGTGAGATTTGTAGCCATCCTCAGTCCAGTTATACGCAGTGTTTACTCAACGCCGTACCCCGGCTGGCACTCGGGTAAAGGTTAATCCGAAAAGCAGGGCGAGGAAATAGAGTCCCAACGAGCCGCCGCTGGCACTGGTGTCCGATGTTGTCATCGAGCCATTGGATTGCCCGGCGGTGGTTGTTTGTTCCACAATCTGGACATCAATTGTTTGTGGATCTGAAGCCAGTTCATGATCAAAAACTTGGATAGTGAGGGTGTGCACGGATGGGCCAGAGTCCAATAAACTGGCATCTGTGAGTTTCAGTTCTCCCGTTTCACGATTAAGCGCAAAGGCGCCCAGTGTGTTACCCAAAGTAATGTCATATTGTGTAATAGCATCTTGATTCGGGTCACTGGCGTTAATTTGTCCCAGTGTTTTGTTGCTTTCTAGCTCACTTAATCCAATGATAAAGACTTGGTCTGAGTCGACGTAGGGAGGAAAATTTTCTGAATTCACCACAATGTTGGCGACAACCCGTTCTTCATTATTATCCGCATAAAAGTCGGCGATAAACGAGAGAGGATTACCCATCGCAGGTGCTTGAAAGCTGGCTTCAATAACCTGTCCAGTTCCTGCTGTGATATTCGTATTTACGACACAATTCAATTCAGATTCAAACAGATCACAATTGATATCCCCTGTGGCAGATGAGTAGTTGAGAAAGGTCACATTGGAGGGAATTTGCAATACCATCCCACTGGCTGAAAAATCACTGATGCCCTGGTTGGCAAGTGAAAAGGTTAATGAGAATTCACTGTGGGGCTCGACGGCCAGTGCTTCGGTCACCATGGCGGTGTTAAGGCTATACCCATACAATGTGTTGATGGAGGCAATATCATTGTCGCTCAAAGTGCTTCGTTGCCCCATATAGCCTGTAAATGAGTTCAAGCGCGAAAGAGTCGGTTTACCATTTTTAGAAAACGAATAAGCACCATAATGCATGATTGAGCCGTAATCGTACTTTCCCCAAGCCGTGGTCGCAGGTTGGCTATTAAAGTTGTGCTCTTTGCCGTTTTTGATGTTTTCCCAGTGAACTGTGACAAAATCATCCCGGTCCAAACGGACATGTTCATGATACAAGCCGACTGCGTGGCCAATTTCATGAATTAAGTTACCCGTTGAACAAGCTGATCCAGCCCACAGGTTTTGTTTGCCGCCTTGGCGTCCAATGTAAGATGAACAGCCATCACTTGAAATGAACGATATGTAATCCCGGTAGTCGGCTGCATTTTGGCTACTTCTGTAGACGAATGTTAACGGTGTTTTTTGTTCCCAATGCGAAACAGCGGCAAGAATCCTGTCAATAGTCTGTTGACTGGTGATGCTGCTACTAATTTCATAAGGCACAACCCCATCAGGCCAAAGCGAATACTGGTTGGCAACACTGGTCCCGTTCGGCATGAAAAAGTTCTGAGTGCTGGATTGGCTGTCACCAATAACAATATCGCCTTCTAGGATCGCTAAACCGTCGATGTTTTCTAAGGTCACATATGCTGATTGATCCGGAGCGATTGATACAACGGCCTGGTGTGTATTGCCCTGAGCAGTGTTCGGAGCATGAAGCTCATTGGCTTGTGCGATTTGTACCAAGAGTATGAATGTGCAGGAAAATACTGTTCGCAGAAAATTAATCATCTTTAAAGCCGTCAAATTAAGCGTAAATAAACTGGCTAAAGATCCTTTTACTTTCTTGCGGAGTCACTGCCGCAGCCAACTGATCTTTAGAACGGCTTTAATTGATATTTTTTTAGTTACCAGGGTGGGTTCATAGCTAAATTAAAGAGGGTGGTAAGTTCATTCTTACTTTGAGAGATTTATTTGATTTAACATAATATATATTATACGAACTAAATACGCTGTTAAGTATGTTGTCAATTGAACCATCTAAGCCATTGATAATCTGAGGATAAGGAATGGATTTAATTGGATTAAACGCTATTACGAAAATAACATCTGATCCCGTTTCGACAGGACGGATCTATTCCAGTAAAAAATAAGATGAATTTTTTATTTTCATAAAAAACAAATAGTTGACCGCCTGTTCCTGTAGAGGAGCCGGTTATCAAATTTGTCGCGCTAGCGACAATCACGAAAGCAATGGATCATTTCAATTGCTCAGGCGACTATAGTGAAAAGCACAGATCCGAGGGCGATGATGTAAATTAATTGACCCCTGCTACAAACTTTTGATAAAGTTCGTCACTTGCTTAGGCGCGTAGCTCAGCTGGTTAGAGCACCACCTTGACATGGTGGGGGTCGTTGGTTCGAGTCCAATCGCGCCTACCACTAAGAATTCCCATTTTCCCCTTCTTTAGTTTCTTATACGTCTTTACTTCGTTCTGAGTATGTCTTTCGGGTTGTGGTAGTTGTAGCCCAGGCTGCTGGCAACGGGCTGGTTAGTAACATGGCCTTGACAGATGTTCAGGCCGGCCATTAAGTGTTCGTCTTCAAGTAATGCCTTTTTCCAGCCTTTATCGGCCAGTGTTAAAATATGTGGCAATGTTGCATTATTGAGCGCAAAAGTAGAGGTTCTGGGCACCCCTCCTGGCATATTCGTCACGCAGTAGTGGACAACGTCATCCACAATATACGTTGGTTCTGCATGCGTGGTCGGGCGAGACGTTTCAAAGCAACCGCCTTGGTCAATTGCAACGTCAATAATGACAGAACCCGATTTCATGGCTTTGACCATCTCTTTTGAAACCAGTTTAGGTGCGGCCGCCCCAGGAATCAGCACACTGCCGATCACAAGGTCAGCCTCTAACACGTGACGCTCTAAGGCATGTTGAGTTGAAAATACAGTATTGGTGCTACGGCCAAATTGTTGCCAGTGCTTTTCGATAACGGACATATTCCGGTCAATGATCCACACATCAGCCCCCATACCAACGGCAATGTGTGCGGCGTGTGTACCGACAACGCCGCCTCCAATGATTACGACTTTCGCAGGGTCCACACCGGGAACACCGCCAAGTAACATGCCTAGCCCACCGTGTGGGTGCTCCAAACAATAAGCACCGGCCTGGACAGCCATTCGTCCAGCAACTTTTGACATGGGTGCCAACAAGGGCAAACCACCTTCGGGAGATGTAACGGTTTCGTAAGCAATACAAATGGCTTTACTGGCAATCAGGTCCCGCGTTTGTTCCGGGTCAGGCGCAAGATGGAGGTAGGAAAACAGTATGTGATCTTCTCGTAAGAGCACACATTCACTGTGCTGAGGTTCTTTGACTTTTATCACCAGCGATCCTTCGGCATAAGTGGTTTCTGCATCAGGTGTAATGGTTGCTCCAGCTGAAATGTATTCTGCATCCGTTGACCCAATACCTTCGCCAGCCCCACTCTGCACGTAAACGTCATGCCCATGGTGTGTGCATTCACGAACACTTTCAGGCGTCAAACCCACGCGATATTCATGGTTTTTGATTTCTTTTGGAACGCTGATTTTCATTGTGAACTCCTTCTTGCCCGATGAGTTACTTGTCAACTGTTGTTAAACGATCCAGCCTAAGCCTTTGCCGATGATCAAACAGTCGTCTTGCTCCAAACCACACAGCAATTAATGAGCCAAATCCAACACCTGTCGCAATTAACAGCATGATTAAAATTTGATATTTCACGGCATCGAGCGGGTCGGCACCCGCCATAATTTGCCCCGTCATCATTCCTGGCAGTGCAACAATACCTGAAACAGCCATGGCATTGATCGTGGGCGTTAAGGCACTGCGTAAACTGGCTCTTTCAATGAGTAATATGGCTTCTCTACTGGTTTTCCCGAGCATTAATTGCCCTTCAATGGCGGCTTGCTGTTGCCAAGCGTCTTCCGTCAGCCGGTCCAAGGCCAGAGAGATGCCGTTCATAGTATTGCCCAGCAGCATACCTAACAAGGGGATGGCATATTGAGGGGTGTACCAAGGTGTTGGTTCTATTAACACCAGTAAAGCAAAAACAGCCAGGGTTAAAGAAGAAACAAACATGGATGTCACACCCAGAGAAAAGCTCCATCCGCCGACAAATCGCCGATGCTGCCGGGAGACTATTTCATAGCCTGCAATCATGATCATGACGATGGCGATAACGCTTACGATGAGTATATTTTGATAGGTAAACAACGCTTTTAAAATGAACCCTACAAGCACTAACTGGATAAACATCCGCCCGGTACTCACCAATAATTGCCTGGACTGCCCAAGCCGCAAACGCATATTTAGAAGCGCCAAAGCGAGGATCAGCGTTGAGGCCACCGCAAGATCAATCCATAACAGGCTAATCATTTGGATTCCTTTGGTGTTAGACGCCCTTGGTTCATGCGTAATGCCCTCCCACCCAATCGGTCAAGCTGGTCCATATCATGGCTCACCCAAATGCAGGCTGTGTCGTATTGCTGACAATAGTGTGTCATAAAGGCCTCGATGGCCATGGTATTTTCATGGTCAAGATTGGATGTGGGTTCGTCTAGCAGCAGAATTTTAGGCTTGAGTACCAGTGCACGCATAAGCGCCAAACGTTGCTTTTCTCCACTGGACAAACGGCTGACGGGCCATTCCAGACACTGCTCCTCCAGGTGAAACTGATCCCACCAGCTGGATTCAGGAGATTGGCTGAAATGATGATGAACCTCATCCGCCCACCAAGCGCTTTCTGCAGGGATTAATACGACCTCTTGACGCCAAATATGCGCTTTGATTGTGGCCGACTTAACCCCTTCGAGCATGAGTGTTCCGCTGTGTGGGTCCAGATCAGCCAGAATTCTTAATAGCCGGGACTTTCCACTCCCTGAGGGCCCTGCCAGTGTGAGGCGTTCCCGGTATTCGACCGTTAAATCAACCGGGCCAAAATTTTCTGCGCGCAGTTCAAAGGCCTCAAGTAAGGGCATGCGCTTTACTCACAGCAGGATGATATGCATGGCGCGAGGGCCGTGCAGACCCAGTTCCATGTCCGTAACGCTGGTACAATGATGATTTGCTTGCCTGGCCATTCTGTTTAGCATAATGTAAACAGTGTGGCCGATTTCGTCCTATGAGGAAACATTTGTCACGCTGATTTAGACGGATGCCCTTTTCTTCAGCATAAGATCAAGCCATTGCGTTTCATTTTAGATCTGCGTGCCTATCGTCAGGGCAATCACAGTCTTGAGGGTTTTGCGTCTGGCACAAGCGATAATTAAACCAGTGCCCAACGGCAACGAAACTGGCGCCCACAACCGTCAGTATTTTTTCACCTGCCTCACCGATTCGCTCTTCTCCTAATACCAATGCCAAAACCAATAATGCGAGTCCGATTGAACCAAAGATAAGCAATCGATAGCGTTTGTGTTGTTTGCATCCCATACTTAAGGCATAAAGACTGCTGGGAAGTACGACTATTATCATCCATAGATGAAAAGCCTCATTATCCAGTTGTAATGCCGCTATGCTGGGCAGCAATGCCAGTAGAACTGGTAGAGCCAGACAATGGAAGGCGCATGCCAGTGATAAGCCAATGGCCAATTTATCTGTAACCGCACATAGACAACCTATTTCCAATTGGGGTTTATTAAACTGAACTCAGCTCTTGAACAGCTGCTTGAAGAAGCGTGAGCTTGTGCACTAAATGTTTATTTTTCAGAAAATCCAGAATACGATAAACCGACATGGTCGGGGCTATTTTAGCCATGGTGTTCATTACAGATGCTTTCTTTTTCTCTGTGTCAATGCTCCTTTCTTTTGTTAGTGTTAGCCTTTCTCATAATTAGTCCGCCAGTAAATAAAAAATACAAGCAACCTATTGCCGCTAAACACCAAACAATGGTTGCCCCTGCCGGTAGGTTAAGGGAAGCTGAAACGATTAAACCGATCATATAACCCGTAATACCTATTAAGTAGGACTTGATTAATGGCTTTTTCTGATACAGCGTGCAGAAACTGGGAATAATTAAACTGGCAAAGACTAAATACACACCGACAACTTGAGTGGATAGTGTAATTGTGACTGCGAAGAATGGATAAAAAAGCCATTCCCCGATTTTTTCTTGACTTAAAAACCACAAGATTAAAATTACGACATACACAAAAAATAGTTGCAACAGATCGCTTGCTTGTAACCATAGAATTTGACCTGCAAGAATTTCTTTTAGACGTTCGCCACCATGGGGGTCTGCCGATAAAATCAAGATGATTCCCGTTGCCATCAGAACAAATAGAATACCGATAAAGGCTTCTTGTACTCGTACTTCCAGTTTCCGAATGGTATAAAGTATGACTGATCCTGCAATCGCTGCCACGACGGCAATTATGGTGGTGGAAAAATGGTGGTGGTCACCATGCCTGTTGACCCAGAGTGTGTTGGCCAACATAACACCAAATGCGGCTGTCTGTGCGATGGCCAAGTCCAAAAAAATAATGCCACGGAGTAATACTTCACGCCCAAGCGGTACATGTGTTGATAATACTAATAATCCAGCAAGCAATGCTGGCCAAAGTATTTCAGCGTGAATTTGAAGGTATCCCATGGGTTTGCTTCTATCTGATTTGTTTAAGCTTTGAGAGGGCATCCTCATACAGTGTAAAGAGACTATCAGCCGCTTCACTCCCCCCCACTGTAAAAGGCAACTCTAAAATAGGCACACCACTTTTCTCGCCGAGCCACTGAGCGCCTTTATTATCTTGATAATTGGCTATTAAAATAACATCGGGTTTTTTATATTTCGTGTGGCTAAGTAGGCTGGCTAAATGAGCACTCGTTGGAGGAATACCAGGCTTTGGCTCCAGGTCACCAGTAACTTCAATTTCCAACCAGTTCAACAGATAACTCCAGTTTTTGTGATACACAATCACCTTTTTTCCTCGCAATGGAGCCGCTAGGCTTTCCCATTTTTTTATAGAGGAGCCCCATCGTGACACGAATTCAGAGTTTCTTTGCTGGTAGTATTCACTGTTAGCAGCATCTATTTTTCTTAAACGCTTGCTGAATGCGGCTGCAATTTTCAAAACCCGATACGGATCCCAGTGCACATGGGGATTCCCTGCAATATGCACATCACCCTGGCTGCGATCCAATGTCGCAGGTTTTTCAATTAGCTCTACTTGGTCGCTCGCTAAAAAATACCCGAGTTGATTCTTTTGTATGCGGTAATTTGATGATTTTGTTAACAACAACGGTAGCCAGCCGATTTCAAGCTCAGCCCCAGTACAGAAGATCAAATCTGAATTTCGGGTTTTTACGATGAGAGAAGGGCGAGCTTCGATATGGTGAGGATCCTGAAAAGCGGTAGTAGCCGATTTAACATCGACTTTGTCCCCGCCCAACAGTTCAGCTAAAGATTGCCATTCGGGCTCACAAGCCAGTATGTCGAGTTTTGCAAATGCAGCGCTCGGTATTAAGCAGCCCAACAGGAATAAAATAATCTGACATTTCCTAAAATTCATGGGCACCATGCGCTCCTATAGCCATGACATATTGCAATGACACAGCGTTATTCACGTTTTCAAACCCAGCGCCTTGCTGTCGTGAATATTGCAGTCGAATCGTCGAGAAATGCGAATGAGACCAAGAGATCATCAGGTCGGTTTCTTCCAGGTTCTGGTCGTGGAAATGATCACCGTGGGCTTGTTTGAGTTTGGCTTCGCCCTGACGAATACCAAGTGCCCATTGTGGGTGAAAGCGATAAACTATCGAGGCGTACCAACCTTCATGGTTATCATCATCACTTGCGTATTCATTAAGATCATCAGCATAGATATATTCAGCCGACAGGATTAATTGTTGATTTCTTACATTCCCTAGAGGCGCCCACTTCCATACGGCATCCAAAATGTAGAGGTTCTCCGCGCTGTAGACTGCATTATGGGAGTGGCTATGTCCTTCATGCGTTTCTTCCTCGTGATTGTCTTCCATGACCTTGAGTTTGTGCCGTATATAAGACGTTCCAAACTGCCAACTATTGGACGTAGAAATATCTCCACCTATTTTTGTGTGAAAGGTATAAACGCCCACGGGTTCATCACCTACCCCACCCGCGAGTCGGTTGCCTTTAAAAGTTTCAACGCCTATTTGCCAAAAGAACGGGGTTGGTATTAGTACATTGAGCCGCACACCATCGTCAAAGTAATGAGCACCCAGTAGTGCCCGATAAACGACTGGCCGCTCGGAAAATGCATCGCTATGTGTGTGATGAGAATTTAAATATCCCGCCTGCGACAGGAATCGACCAAAACGCATATCCAGCCCCATCCCCAGCCCCGTTGTGTTGATGAAGGCTTCCTCTATTTCAATTTCCGTTTCCCCTTCATGACTTTCAAAAACAGTGGTAAAGCGGCCCATTAAGCGATCATCGATAGCACTCTGTAGCGATAATTCCGTATGTCCCAATCCAAATGAGCGACCGCGCTCTGAGAGAGCGGTCGCTTCTGATTTGTAAAAACCGTCCAGGACAAGACTCACATCCGGGTTTGCTGGATTGGCAGAAACCTCCAATACTGGTGTGAAGGTCAATATCAGATAAGACAGTAAGCAAAAAAATCTCATCTTTGCTTGATACTGCGTCCTAATGATCATGGTTGTGTTCATCACTTTGGACTAACCCCAACCAAACTAGTTTGGACGCGGTAAAGCCAAGGTTGATCGTTCGCAATACCGCGCCTGTATTGCTATTAACCACGATTATCTGCTGACCGCTGATGTTAAGAATAAATACAGCATCTTCGGTGCGTGAAACGGCAATAGCAGGTCTAATTCCGTCTTCTGTTAATGCATCAACTACCTGAACAGGTTCTGAAGCAGACCAACCAGAGCCGACATTAAATAAATATAAATTTCCATCATCACCAAGAATATAGAAAGTTTCTGCGTGGGCAGTAAATCCCTGGGTAATACGTGATACACCATCAGGTAAGGATAATTCTTGGTAAGGATCCGAAGGGCTATTGAGATCGATGACAAAAAATTGGTTGCCGGCTACACCCACAAATTCGTCTGTGCCATGATGAGAATAGAGAGTACCGATTCGGCTGTCCTCAAGTAATGACTCCGGATTGCTAAGTTTTATTGCCGGATCGGTAGGTTTTGTTAAGTCAATAGCCAATACCCCATCACTGCATCCAAATGTAATAAATGCGTCGTTTGCAGCACTGCCATGAAGTCTTGGGCAGGCCTCAGAATAGCGATGTTCGAAAGATAAAATACCGTTAGAAAAGCTGTATCGGTCAACGGCTGCTGGTAGCGTTGTATCAGTGATAAGAGGGTCGCGGTAAGTGACGAACAATTGATCGTCAATAAGCTTTGCAACGCCATGCATATTGTTTGTCAAGGACAGTTCAGATACAACCTGACCGTTGCCGATCGTCTCATCAGACAGTAGTGTCACTGATGATGCAATGCCATCCTGTCCATCAAAGAAAATAGCGGAAATATTTCCATGAGTGGTGTAGTGCGTTGGTCGAGAACCAGAGAGTGAATAGCTTAAAAAACTCGGGGGGGCAGCATATTCATGCAAATGGTCGCCATGGTCCTCCACATAAAAACCACTATCCAAAAAAGAAACGAAATCATCCGAACGCTGAATAATGACGGCATAACGGTGATTAGGGCTGGCATAAAGTCGGGGGCTTTCACCGGGTAGCGTATATTCACTCAGTATCGTCTCGGAGTCTAAATCCAGCACTTTAATTGATGTATTATCCTGGTCATATAAGGCCAGTCTCCCTGCCGATTCAACTTGTTCATCGTCGTGAGAAGAAGAATTCCCGTCATCACAGCCTGTTAAAAATACACTCAGTACTGCAAAGGCTAACGCTAGTTTCCGAACTGGGTGTGCGCGGTGTCTTAGTATGGGATCGTGTGGTTGATTCATAAGGGTTACTCCATAAAGTCAATAGTGAGTAGTAGGCGCTTTTGTCCTGAATGTAGTTGGGGTGATCGATGAACTAAGCCGGCATTCTCATTGCCCACCCATAATTCACCTTTTAGGAGTGCGACCTCCCCTGCTTTGAGCTGGTTAACCTGATCTGCACCGTGATACAGCCCCGACTCCTCATCCGGCTTTCCTCGACTGCCGGGGCCAAGCTTGGTGCGATCAACGACATGATGAGGTAGCCACTCCGTAGCCTCACCCTGGTAGGTTGTCACGAGCCTGCAAGGAACTTGATCAGCGTGAAATCTTGGGCACATGACATGATCTAGAACGGTAAGCTTCAAGCCGACACGCTGGAGGTCGAACAGGCAGCAAAACATGTCGATCAAACCTGCAATATCCTGACTTAATACCTCGCTAGTAGGCGTTTCTCCGAGTGCTTGATTAATCGGGGTATAGACGTTCTCAGAAGAGAGCGAGAGGGATATCTGCAAGGTAGGTGTATGGTCGACTACAAGTTTGGCAGCATGCTTCAACTCCTCGGGAAAGTCTCGCTGCCATATGGCGATATTTGCTTGATCCTTATGTATCTCGGTTAGTATTGAAGGGTCGTTGCTCATAAGGCTTCGGCGAAAGCCAACACCTTGGGCTGGCGGCATCGATACAATGGTCTGAGTCGTCATGCGATCTCTCCCCACTGAGGGAAAGGGTCATCCAGTGTTACCCAATACTCTTTGCCTTTGAGTAATTCATCCTCTGAGAGCAAACAGTCATTGAGTGCTTGCACCATCGACTTTTGATCCAGATTCTGACCAATAAATACCAACTCCTGTCGCATGTCCCCAAAAGGCTCTTCCCACTGCGCATTGATCGCCGCCAGATGACCTTCATCCACAGGCCAGCGGGTTTTAGGCACAGCCTTCCAGAACATTCCTGCAGCACCATAGCGTGCGATTCCGCCTGCCTGGCTCCATTGCCCTGCAAATTCAGGACGAGAAGAAAGCCAGAAATAGCCTTTTGAGCGGATCAGTTTGCCAAAGGCCTGTGTGTTATGAAGAAAGTGATAAAACTTTCCCGGATGAAACGGGCGGCGGGCAGCATAGCTAAAGCTGGAAATGCCATATTCTTCGGTTTCAGGTATATGTTCACCACGCATTTCTTTAAGCCAGCCTGGGGCTTGCTGAGCCTGCTCAAAATTGAAAAGACCGGTGTTGAGTACCTCATCAATGTTTACTTTCCCGTGTGAAACAGGAAGGATTCGCGCATGGGTGTTGAGTGTTTTGAGAATGGCTGTCAGCCGTTCGATATCCAATGGTTCCACTAAATCCGTTTTGCTGATAAGCAGCACATCGGCAAACTCAACCTGGTCAACGAGTAAGTCCGCGACGCTGCGTTCGTCTCCTTCCCCCAATGACTCGCCTGTTTCCTTTAAATATTCCGCCTCATCGTAATCTTTCAGGAAATTTACGGCATCGACCACAGTGACCATGGTGTCCAGCGTTGCAACATCGGATAGCGAAATGCCATTTTCATCGGCAAACGTAAAAGTTTCCGCAACGGGTAAAGGTTCGGAAATGCCCGTGGATTCAATGACCAGATAATCGAACGTTCCGTCTTTGGCCAGCTTGTTAACTTCTAGCAACAGATCTTCACGCAGGGTGCAGCAAATGCACCCGTTACTCATTTCAACGAGTTTTTCTTCTTTATGGCTTAGAGAGACTTCATTCTGAACCATGGCCGCATCAATATTGATCTCGCTCATATCATTGACAATAACCGCCACCTTTCTACCTTCGCGATTATTGAGAATGTGACTGAGAACAGTTGTTTTACCAGCACCAAGAAAACCCGAAATCACAGTCACAGGTAGTTGTTTCATGGGTGATTACGCTCCAGTGTACAAATGTGTTGGGAATTTCAGTAAAGTATGATTATGTTATAACATAACATTTAAGGGGTAAAGCCTGCCACATGACAGAATAAGCATTCACATAACGGCAGGCATAAAATTAAGCCCTGCAGTTGAAACCGGTTACCCAGAACATGACCCAGAGCAGTTGACTCAGTGCATATATTTTGGACGATGCCTGTTCAACCAGGTCATGTACAAAGTACGTTCGAGATGCCTGCCAGCGAAACGAAAAGGACAGTGATTCCGTATTAAACTGACTTGATTTCGAGATGCGAGATCTGTCAGCAAATACTGACGTCACTGCCACAAAATTGGATGATTTCTACCCCGACAACGAACGCGCTTCTGCAACCAGGATGACATGCATGGCGCGAGGGCCGTGTGCACCCAGTTCCATCGTTTGTTCAATATCAGCCGTACGTGAGGGGCCTGTATTTAAATTGATGACTCTCGGCTGTTGAGCGTAGCGGTCCAACAGAGGCCAGATATCTTCAAGGTGTGGAATGATTTGTTCTTGGCTAACGACAACCAAATGATGTTCAGGCAGAAAAAGCAGGCTTGCAGGATGGTGCGGATCGGAGGCAAATACAAGTGAACCTGTCTCAGCCACAGCCGCAAGGCAAGGTGTGACAGCCACGCGGGTGTCGCCATCGGCAATGCCTGATGTGACATTCAACGAAGAAGGCCATTTCAACGTGCGTAACGCTGGTGCAATGGTGACATCGTGCGCCAAATTATGCTGTTCAACATAGTGGTAAACCGCATGACCAACTTCATCCCAGGTGGAAATATTCGTCACGCTGATTTGGACGGATGCCATGTTCTCCAACAGAAGATCAAGCAGTTGCGAGGTCTGCAAGGCCGGTTTGATGATTTCTTCGATACCCTGGGTAAGCTCGTTACTTTGCTGCTCTTGAAGCGTCGACTGTATGCCTCGGAGACGGTTCAAAATATTTTCCCGGTCTTGTTCACTCACCTGCCCTACTCGCTTTCTTAATGTAAGTATGGAATCAACTATACCGGGTCAATCGATTGAAAGCCTATGATGTATTCAACTCAAACAGGTTTTTCCGAAGGCGTAAGGATAACGCTGTTTCTTGTGATCTTGCCTTGGTTTTTAAAGCCAATACCCTCGTGCTTCAATAGCCAGGCCTTTCGTTCTAATCCACCGGCATAACCTGTTAAGGTAAGATTACTGCCAATCACACGGTGACAGGGTACGATGAGCCCTATCTGATTTTTGCCATTCGCTGCGCCCACTGCCCGTACCGATTTAGGTTTGTTAATCCTTTCCGCAATATCACGGTAAGAAACCGTTTGACCGAAAGGGATGGTCAGTAAACAGGCCCAAACCAACTTTTGAAAATCGGTTCCTGTTTGATCAATCGGTAACTCAAAGTTTTTTCTTTTACCCTCAAAGTATTCTTTTAATTGTTGCTTGCAACGGTGTGTCAGTTCACTGCCCGTTCGGTTTTCCGCTTTGTCCACAGATGAAAAACTGATTTTGGTGATACCAAGATCAGACGCTTGAATCTCCAAAGTACCCATTGGGGTATCCATTAATTCGCTGTTCATTACAACTGGCTCCATAACTGTAGTGTCAAGTAACTGCGCCAGGGCGAAGCTATATCAGCTTTGACTGAAGAGTGGATTTGATCGGCCGCTTTTTTGATGCCCAAGTCCGTTCCAAGATAAATGTCAGGATCACTTAATCCACGCAACTTGGCATAATCTGTCGTCCAAGGCCCTATGCCTTTTAATTGCTGCCACTGATCAGGCTGATCCGTAATCTGGTGCGTTACGAAGTATTGAGAAAAACTCTTCAACGTATTCTTGCGCGCCAGCGGTATATTGAGACAGTCCAGCTCGCTCTTCATAATGGCTATCGGCGTGGGGAACAGTATTCTCCCTTTTAGTGTTTCACCGAGCGCGTGCACGAGATTTGTACAGTGAGTTCGGGCCGCCTGAATAGAAACTTGCTGGCCGAGTATCGCGCGTATACCCGCTTCAAAAACATCCCATGTGCCGGGTATTCTCAGGCCCTCCTTAAAGTTTTTTAATTGGCCAAAATGCTGTTGAAGATTATGGTCAACACTCTGAATATCCACATCCAAATCTAACAGGCGGCGGATGTTATTGACGATCGCTTTAAGATTTCTGCCGTCGCTTAACTCTATTGAAACCTGGAATCTGTTTTTATGCGAAATAGACTCAACAGTGAAGTGGCCTTTCGTTCCTTTCCATTCGAATGTTCGCCCATAACTGTGTTCATCACCCCATTCCAGGCCGGGGATCATGCGGGCTCTAAAAAAACGGCTGACAAAAGACCAGTTGTAAGGTGGCCTGTAAAAAAGCTGAAGTTCAATATTATTAAGTGTTCCTTCACCAGATTTTCGTATTTGTGAAGGTGTTAAATTCAGTTGAGATTGAAAGCAATCATTAAAGCGGCGAATACTTTTAAAACCACTGGCCAGTGCAACCTGGGTGATCGGTAAGTCTGTTTGATGTAACAGCTTTTTGGCGAACAAACATTTTTGATACAGCTCATAAGCTTTCGGAGAAACCCCAAGATGTTTTTTAAACAGTTGCCTGAGATAACGACTGCTGACGCCCAACCGCAAAGCTAAATCTTCGATTGAACTGTCGTGCAAAGTCCCTTGGTCAATCAATTTCATAGCTCGATCTAATGTTACATTCACGCCCTTCCAGGCGGGTGAACCTGGCGCGCTGTCAGGTCGACACCGCAGGCACGGCCGATAACCGGCATTGGCTGCGTCCATCGCTGTTAAAAAATATGTGACATTCTCTTCCCGGGGTGTTGTGGCTGGGCAAATGGGACGGCAATAAATGCCGGTTGTTATAACAGCCACGAAAAACTTGCCATCAAAGCGTGGGTCACGAGCTATTCTGGCTTTTTTATAACGATCAGAAGATGGTTGCATCTGGTTGCCTTAAATAACAATAAGGCCACTATAAGTTCTTATAAAAATAATTCTAGCCAAAAACGGAACTGAACGTGTACCGAATGGGGTCGTCAAATAAGTCCACCTCGTGATTGGGTATAACGATAATCTCAACCGGTGATTACAAGTTCGAGTTAGCGAAAAGTTACGAGGCCGGGAGGAACTGATGCGTTCCATTGATGGGTATTTGATCATCCATAAAAAGTAATATTCTTTTATCAGTCTTAAACCCTCAGGTAGGTAAGCTGTAGGGTGAAAATTGAGTCATAAAAGCTTCCTGGGTTGCTACGTTGTCGGCCCAAGCTTCTACGTTATTCAAGGTCAACAAATGTGCAATACCCATCTTACGGGCGAGACTCTGGGTGCAGGCCACGGGGTAGCGATCCGATGACAGGAACGACAAGGTTTCTTTCGAACTAGGTAACATCATACTGGGCAGCGCTTTCAGTAACCACACCGGCACGTGTCCTCGGGGCGCCTTTACGCCGAAATGTTGAGCAATCCGTTGTAGTAGGGGCATCAGCTTAGGCGTATTCTCATCCAGTAACCAATACTCCTTATTAATACTCTCTGGATGATCCAGCAATCGTGCAGTGAATTCTGCGACAAAATCCACGTGTACCAAGGGTATAAATGTACTCGGTGAGCCGGGGACCCATGGTAGTTTACCCTGTTTTAGTTGTTGCACCATTTCCGCCAGACCAATCAACTGAGTGGTTTGTCCGGTTTGACTGTGACCAATAACAGTGGAGGGATTCACCGACGTCCAAGGTACCTTAAGGTTATGGGCCTGAGTTTTGAGGCGATCATAGGCAATTAATTTTGACGCTTCATAAGCCCCCAGTTTTCGATACAGTTGTGCGTCACTCACGTTTGGTTTGCTTGCCACGCGGTAGCCACCGATCCAGACGAAACGTTTCAAGTTTGGCCATTGAGCACAGTGGTGCAACAGGGTGTCGCTAGCGTCAACATTGATCTGGTGGGTATGGTCGGTAGGTAAATGCCAGGCAAAAGCTGCCGCCAGATGAAACACGGCAGCGATCTCCTGCTTCATGGGAGCCAATGCCTGTAAACTGTTTTCTGCCTCTTCTAAATTAAATTCAGCCACCGTCAGACGCTGCTCAACCGGATGTCGGGTATGGTGTTTTATCCACAGCCGGTATTCCGTTTCCCGCTGCTCAGGCTTTCGCATGGCGGCGATCACGTTATACCCTCGATCCAGCAGGGCAGGCACGAGCCAGCGACCGATCAGGCCGTTAGCACCAGTGACTAACATCGTATTGGATGGATTATTCATTTATGTCGCTTCCTTTTTAATTAGACTGGTCTATATATTTTTGGATTTTAAAAAATCACGAAATTGGTAGTCGGGCGAGCGTGGCCTCTCGGGCCTGAGCCAACGGGGCTGTTGAATACTGCACCTTAGATAGCATCAGTGCGCCTTCCAGTAAGGACAACATCAGTGTAGCTTCCTGCTGCGCCTGTGTGGCGCTCAAACCAGTCCGCACTAATCCATTAATCAAGGCTTGAGTCCAGCAAGTATAGGCATCACGGCAGGCTGCTGCGACTATGGGGTGATCCTCTCGGGCTTCCAATGCTGTAGTGGCCACTGGACAGCCCTTTTCGAACTCAGAATCCGTCAGGCGTTGAATTAGGCCATCAAATAGCGTGCCCACAGCTTGCTGAGCATCGCTTGCTCTAGTAAAGGCCTGCTCAATCATAGCTAGGATCAGGTCGCTACCTTGCTTCAGAGCATCGGCCACGATCTCATCTTTCCCATTGGGGAAGTGAAAATACAGCGAGCCCTTCGGTGCCCCGCTGGCTTTGATTATCTGCTGCAAGCCGGTGCTGTGAAAGCCCTGCCGCTCAATCAAGTCCAGCGTTGCGCTGATGATCTTTTCCTGTGTCTGTTGGCCTTTATTCATCATGACGGAAATAATAGACCGTTCTGTTTATTATGACAAGTATGGAGTCTGTTCCGGCTGGGGGCGGAATCGTATCATAAGGCATTCCCGACCTTCGCTGCACAGCGTATGAACTGGTAAGGAGCGGACTTTCCTGACCTTCGAGGTTCTTGGCCCAATGGCTGCTTCTCCAATACTGCTAAGCAGCGAAACGCGGACGGGCGGAAACCAGACCTTCGCCGCGAACTCAGCCTCTAGAATACGTGGAATGAAAGCCGACATTCAGGCGCTGGTTTTTTGCGTCTAATTGGGGTGTTTTTCGGTCCAATACGAAGGGTTGGTGTGGTACGAGAGCTGGTTGCATCGGAATCGTAAATCTCGATATTCGAGATGGACCTTAGGTCATATTTGGATACTTCAAAGGATCACAAGTTGGGCGCGACCCTTTGAGGTTTTGTTGTGGATTACTCTGCTGGCAGCACGGCAATGCCGTCGATTTCGATCAGAGCTTCAGGGTGGAATAGGGAGGCGACGCCGATCAGGGCGGAGGCTGGAGGGACATCTGTTTGCACCCATTTGTTTCGCAGCTCGCGCATGGTTTCGAGCTGTGAGGGATCGTAGTCCTTAATGTAGAACGTCACCCGCACGACGTTGCTCCAATCCGCGCCTGCTGCTTCCAGCGTTGCGGTGAAGTTAGCGAAAGCTTGGTCGGCCTGTGCGAGCAAGCCTCCCTCGGTAAGGCCTTCGGCGCCCATTGGAACCTGACCGGAGATGTACAAGGTCCGGCCTGGTTCGGCCAACACCGCTTGAGACACGCCCGGGATATCGACGAAGGGTGGGTTGATCGGTGTCATGAGGGAGTCCGCGCTTGCTGTGAGTGGAAGAAGAGAAAGGCCAAGGCAAGTTTTTTCATCTGTATCGAGTCCTATTTTGATAAAAGGTTGGATTGAATTTCCGCATTCGGCAGTGCTTTGCCAAAGTGGGGCACAACATCCGTCAGCACATGCTCGCGCTGCGCGGCGTTGAAGGCGGCTGAGGCGTCTTGGGCGAGATAGCTGTAGTACCCCAGGTCATGGGCCGAACGCAGGGAACTTTCTATGCAGACATGTAGGGCGAAACCGCCGAGGATCACGGTGTCGATCCCGTTGTTGCGCAGCCAGATATCGAGGTTTGAGCCTGAAAACGCAGAGCCGCCGACGCGGCCGGTTACGATGAATTCGTTGTCTTTTGGCTCAAAGCCTTCGGCAAATTCACTGGCGGATGCGTTCACAGGGAACGTGCCGAAAGTTTTAATAGCGCCACGCAGGCCAAAGCCGCCTTCGCCCATTTCTGGGTGACCGTCTTGGAACCGCAAGCCCACATGGGCGATGGAAATTCCTGCCTCGCGCGCGATGTTCAGTAGCTGCAATGCACCTGCAGCCGCACTGTCAAACTGAGGACGATCTTGGATAACGATCTGCAGCTTGCCATCTGCTGCAAGCCATTCTTTTTGGCATTCGATCAAAACGAGCGCCGTGCGGGCGGGGTCTATGTCGTGGGCAAATTGATGCATTTTCATACCATCTTTGTTTAGGTGAGATGGCATAATGTAGTACAATTTATCGAAAGTCAATTATTTTGTATTACAAAATTAGGTGACCTCGAGATGCGCCAAAACAAAGTCGCAGGCGGTCTCGACATTCACGCGGGCCGCCTGCATGGCGCGGTTGTCGTCATGCGCGGCGATGGCGTCGACCAGTTCAAAAAAATGCCGCACAGAGCTTTCGTTGACGGGCAAGTCGGCCAACACAGTGGATGGCCAAATGATCGCGGTTCGACCGAGAAGCTTGCGCATCACCGCATTAGTTTCTTCGTTGCCTGCCAGCGCCAAGAGCCATTCGTAGAACGCGCTTTTTGCCTCAACAAGGGGTAAGCGTTCGCCGCTTTTCATAGCGGCTTCGACATGTCTCGCGATCTCTTTAAGGTCAGACAGATCACGGCCCGTCGCATTTTGCGCCGCCTGCTTGGCCAAATCCGCCTCCAGAACACCACGCAATTGATAGATGTCGCGCGCGTGTTTCTGTGTCAGCTTGGGAACGATCGGGCCACGGTTTGGAATAATCTCGATCAGGCCCTCGGCTTCGAGCTGTCGCAGACCTTCGCGAAGCGCTGTGCGCGACGCGCCGGTCATCTCACATAGCCGGCGTTCAACCAGTTTTTCCCCTGGCGTGAAACGCAGAGCCAGAATCTCATCACGAAGAAAATCGACGACTTGCTGACGAACGGGGCGGGTATCTGACATTTCGGGAACTCGATTTGTGATGGTCAAAATGTATTATATTTTACGAGAGCCGCGATCAAGAATGAACATGCAAGTTAGGGTCGGCATTAATGGCAACTTTAGTGATGTTGCACTACTACGCATTTGCGAACTGGTGTTCCATGCAAAGATAAGGTTGGACATTTTGAATGTTCTGCTGGCGGAGGGCCTGAATCTGGGGCTGAGCAAAATGGCAGAGGCGTCCAATACACATGAATACTTCCAGCTCTCGCGTATATCACGGTGGCATATGGAAAGTGATGCAATCAATCGGGCACTCGCCATGGTGATCGAAGCACAATCAGCACTGCCGATGGCGCAATTTTGGGGTGCTGGCGTCACAGCCTCCAGCGATGGTCAATTCTTCCCGGCCGCCCGTCAAGGGGAGGCGATGAACCTTATCAATGCCAAATATGGCACCAATCCAGGCTTGAAGGCATATACGCATGTCTCAGATCAGTTTGGGCCGTTTGCCACGCAGAATATCCCGGCAACTGTGGGAGAGGCACCCTACATCCTTGATGGTTTGCTGATGAATGCGACTGGCAAAAAGATCAAAGAGCAATACGCCGATACCGGAGGCTTCACAGATTATGTTTTTGCCGTCACCTCGCTTCTGGCATATCGTTTCATTCCCCGCATCCGCGATTTGCCATCAAAGCGGCTCTATGTCTTTGATCCCGCCGCTATGGTGGCTGGGATAATGCCACCAAGTCAGCTTTTGCGAAAGTTTGCGTCTTACCCGTGCCAGCACGAACTGGCCGTCGCCCTTCGGGAGATCGGCCGCATCGAACGCACTCTGTTCATCATTGATTGGCTGTTCGATGCGGACATGCAGCGTCGTGCACAGATTGGTTTGAACAAAGGTGAGGCGCATCACGCCCTGAAGAATGCATTGCGCATTGGTCGCCAAGGAGAGATCAGGGACCGAACCGCAGAGGGCCAGCACTACAGAATGGCAGGTCTCAATATCCTTGCTGCTGTGGTCATTTATTGGAACACAGCCCAACTCGGTGAGGCCGCAAAACAGCGCCAAAAGGCAGGGTTGAACTGTTCGCCAGAAGCTTCTGGCGCATATCTCGCCCCTCGGATGGGCACATATCTTGCTCACAGGCGAATACAGGTGGCCAAAACCATGACTGAACAAGCTTATGATACGATTCCGCCCCCAGCCGGATCAGACCCCTATTGATGATCGCCTGGAAGACAAGAGCCTTAGATTTCATCTGCGTTCGAAAATGTCTATCAACATTCACCAGAATGTGCAGCACGGGGATTTGCCCTACCCTTTCTTTTTCTTCCACTGTTCCATGAATGTTGATGTCTCGGGTAGTGGAAAGTCTCTGCGGGCCGACCAGCTCTGTCCAAACGGTACATATTTTATGTAATGTGACCGCCCTTTCAGAACCGCCAACAAGCGAATGGCGAGCTTTACAAACAATCGATAAATACCCGGGTGTCGCGTTATAAATGCCCAACAGCCTAACCCCCAACGCGATGCACGCCTCAACGGCCGCTGTCAGG
>OBIC01000175.1_pt1 | contig 25360 bp, 16 predicted proteins | sample 1519831 | NCBI WGS metagenome assembly OBIC01 (sample SAMN03019805, study PRJEB22545) | beach sand metagenome | biome: beach; feature: sea beach; material: beach sand | place: USA: Municipal Pensacola Beach, FL | collected 2010-10-20 | depth 40-45 cm m
CGCCACCAAGCCGACCTACGGCGACGAGTTTGTGATCGTGCTTTCAGACCTGAATCACGCGCAGGATGCTGCCTCGGTCGCCCAACGCCTGCTGCGCGAATTTCATGCCCCAGTTCAAATCGCCAACCGCGAACTCTTGGTGACCACCAGCATCGGAATCGCCATGTACCCCGACGACGGCGTCACGGCATCCGACCTCCTGCGCAAGGCCGATGCTGCCCTATACCGCTCCAAAGCGGAGGGCCGCGACACCTATTCGTATTTCACTGAAATGATGAACGAGACCGCGACACGCCGAGTGCTGGTCGAAGAACAACTGCACGCGGCGCTCGCACGGGGTGAAATGCATCTGGTGTATCAGCCACAAATCCACATCGCCACAGGCGCCGTCACAGGTTTTGAAGCGCTGCTGCGGTGGTCAAACCCAGTATTGGGTGCAATTTCGCCGGCTGAATTCATTCCGATCGCCGAGCAGACCGGGCTCATCGTGGACATTGGAGACTTCGTATTCGAGCACGCCCTTGGTTGGATCGGGGAACGCAATCGTGACCGGCCACACCCCGTTTGCATCGCAGTCAATGTGTCACCACGGCAAATCCGGGATCCAGATTTCATTGCCAAGCTCAACCACTGGCTGGCTATTCACGCGGTTGCTCCCCAACAGGTTGAACTCGAGATCACCGAAGGCGTGTTGCTCGCAGGCCTCGGCTCAATCGACGAAACCATCACGCGGTTGGCGGCAATGGGGTTCAGCATCGCCATGGATGACTTTGGGACCGGCTACGCGTCGCTCAGCTATCTGCGCCACTACGCCTTTGACGTCATCAAAATCGACCGCAGCTTTGTGCGAGACCTGTGCGTCGACACCGCGGACCGGGCATTGATCAGCGCCGCGATCGCGATGGCGCATGCCCTCGACATGAAAGTTGTGGCTGAAGGCATCGAGTCCGCGGAGCAGCTTGCGGCCTTGAATGACCTTGGATGCGACCTGGGTCAAGGATACTGGATCGGCAAACCGGCGCTCCCGGACGTCGCCAAGGCACAGCTTCAGGCCGCGTTCCCGTCGGCATAAGTGGAAACACGGCAGTCAATTGGCCAGCGCAACCCTTGCGAAACAGTGGCCGAGCACATCGTGCCCCTATACAATGCGCGCGCTCCGAGGCCCCGTCGGTCCTTGGCAAACATCTTGCTAGATCTGGATGAATCTAGGCGTGGAAGCGACAGCCGGACTTCATCCCCACTGCGGTCTGCTGAGATTAGCTGCTGTGACCTTGCACCTTCACCCGCCCATCAACGAAAGACCACACCCCCCATCCACCGGCGCAATGGAATCTAGAGCTGTGCCCGTCGCCCCCTACCCTGGCCTTTCGGCCCCGAGTGCCCCATGCGCGTGATGGTGGTGGACCAGTCTGAAGCAAGGCGCAAGGAAGTCGCGGCAGCGCTGACGGACTGCGGCTACGATGTGGTGGCACGCCTGGCGAGTTACGAAACCCTCAAAGCCCAGGTCGCGCACTTCCAGCCTGATGTCATCTTGATCGACATGGACTCGCCAGACCGCGACAGTCTGGAGGCGTTGCGGGAAGTCCACCGAGACCACCCCAAACCGATTGTGATGTTCTCCGATGCCGATGACAGCAGCCTCATCCAGGACGCCGTCAACGCAGGGGTGACCGCCTACGTGGTCGACGGCTTGCAAGCCCACCGCCTCAAGCCGATCATCGAAGTTGCAATCGCCCGGTTCCGGAACTTTCAATCCCTGCGCGACGAACTTGCTGAAACCAAGTCGAAATTGGCGGAACGCCGAGAAATCGAGAAAGCGAAGGGCCTGTTGATGCAACGCAAAGGACTCACTGAAGACCAGGCCCACCAGGCACTGCGGAAACTGGCCATGAACCAGAACGCCAAGCTTGGCGATGTGGCCCGGCAACTCCTCACCATTGCCACTCTGCTTGACTGACCATTCGCACCAAAACGTGCCCTGCCACCCCACTGCCGCATCATAAACGTGCATTTTGGGGGGCAAAGTGCGCTGATCGGACCAGCACCCACCACCTAGCCTGGGAAATTACTGAATATAATTCAATCGCTTAACGAGTTTCTTCAGCGAATCCCTTCACTTTGGCATTGAGTTTGCTTTCTATGAAATGAACACGCGCAACCCGAGCAGCCAAAGGCGGCAGCTCTCGCGCTGACCACCGCAGGTCAACCACTCCGACAAAGGCGTCGAAGCAAGTTCCCAGAACGGGTACTTGCCTCGGCGCCTTTTTCGTTTCCGGTCGATGGTGACCACCGAATCAACCACCCGAACACAAGAGGCATCGCTGTTGTGGCAGTAGAGAAACTCACATCCAACCCTCGGGGGCCAGACGATGAGGCTGGGCAACAGCGGCCGGAAAAACCCGCACTCAAGCTGGGATTCATGCCATTGACGGATTGCGCGCCCTTGGTCGTTGCCAAAGAAATTGGCATCTTCCACGACCATGGGCTGGACGTGACCCTGTCGAAAGAAGCTTCTTGGGCAACCATTCGCGACAAGGTCATCTTCGGTCAACTGGATGGCGCTCACATGCTTGCTGGCATGCCCATTTCGGCGAGCCTCGGGCTCGGGGGCGTGCAGAAAGCAATGATCAGTGCACTGTCTCTTGGATTGAACGGAAACGCCGTCAGTGTCTCCTGCGCGCTGTTCGACGCGCTGGTCGAAGAAAACTGCGGCAAGCCCCTGAGCCCGACAGAAACAGGCCCGCTGCTGCGCCGGGTGATCACCACCCGGCGCACTCAGGGCAAGCGCCAGCTGGTGTTCGCACATGTCTTTCCTGTCTCGAACCACAACTACCAACTGCGGTACTGGATGGCGGCGGCGGGGATCGACCCGGATCAGGACGTCAAGCTCGTGGTCATTCCACCGCCTCGGATCGGGGAGGCACTGCGCGACGGGCTGATAGACGGCTTCTGTGTGGGCGAGCCATGGAACGTCCTCGCTGCACATCAAGGTCTGAGCCAGGTGTTGCTTTCGGGGCACGCGATCTGGAACAACGCACCGGAAAAAGTGCTCGGCGTCACCGCCGAATGGCATCGGCGCCACCCCTTCACCCATCGCGCCCTGATTCAGTCGCTCATCTGTGCGTGCAAATGGCTGGACGATCCTGAGAACCGCCCCGTCGCGGCGGAGATGCTCTCGACCCCGGAATACCTGGATGCCGATCCGGCCTTGATCGCAGCCCCTTGGGTTGGCCAGTACCCGCACGAATCCGGCAGCACGGGTGGCCACCAAGCAAGTGACTTCAATGTGTTCAATCGCCTCAGCGCGAATTTTCCCTGGGTCAGCCATGCCGAATGGGTTGTCGCTCAGATGTACCGCTGGGGGCAGCTCGAGCGGGCGTTGAACGTCCGCGAACTCGCTCAGTCGGTCTACCGGCCCGATGTCTACCGTGCGGCGGCCTTCGGTATGGACCAGCCGTTCCCCACCATCGACGAAAAGCCGGAAGGCATCCACACCGAAGGTTGGCAATTGTCCCTGGCCACCAAGGTGATTGAGATGGGACCGGATCTGTTCATTGACGGCGACCGGTTCCACCCCGAGGAACCGATCGATGAGTACCTCGACCGCCAGCGCATCAAGCACCTGAATGTGGACTTCACCGCACTGCGCGCGCTCAACGAAGGCATCCCCACCAACACTGCCGACTGACGCACCTGCGATACCCCAAACACAGCACAAGGAGCCCTACCCCATGAACCTACGCACCAGTTGCCCGGATGCTTTGCTCAAAGCGCTTCGTTTCGCCAAGGCGTTGCCGATCGCGCTTGGGATCGCGACAGCTTCAACGAACGCTTTCGCGCAAAGTTATGAGTTCGCAGAAAAGGAAGAACTCAAGTTCGGGTTCATCAAACTGACCGACATGGCGCCGCTCGCGATCGCGTACGAGAAGGGCTACTTCGAGGACGAAGGGCTCTACGTGACCCTCGAGCCACAAGCCAACTGGAAAGTCTTGCTGGACGGTGTCATCGACGGACAGTTGGATGGCGCCCACATGCTGGCGGGACAACCGCTTGGCGCAACCATCGGTTTTGGGACACAAGCCAACATCATTACAGCCTTTAGTATGGACCTGAATGGCAACGGCATCACGGTTTCCAATGCCGTCTGGGAGGAAATGAAACGCCTGGTGCCACATGATGCGCAAGGCCGTCCGGTTCACCCCATCGGAGCCCAGTACCTCAAGCCGGTGGTGGATAAGTATCGGGCACAGGGTCGTCCCTTCAACATGGGCATGGTGTTTCCAGTATCCACCCACAACTACGAGCTGCGCTACTGGCTTGCCGCTGGGGGCATCCACCCAGGGTACTACTCACCCACCGACATCAGTGGCCAGATTCAGGCCGATGCCCTTCTTTCGGTCACACCGCCTCCGCAAATGCCGGCGACCATGGAAGCCGGCACCATCTACGGGTACTGCGTCGGCGAGCCTTGGAACCAACAGGCCGTATTCAAAGGCATTGGGGTCCCGGTCATTACCGACTATGAGATTTGGAAGAACAACCCGGAGAAAGTGTTCGGGGTGACCGAAGCCTGGGCCGAGCAATACCCCATCACCCACAAAAAAGTGCTGCGCGCACTGATCCGAGCGGCCATGTGGCTCGACGCGAACGACAACTCCAACCGTCCGGAAGCCGTGCAGATTCTGGCGCGCAGTGAATACGTGGGCGCGGACGCCAAAGTCATCGCCAACAGCATGACCGGGACCTTTGAGTACGAACGTGGGGACAAGCGGCAAGTGCCCGACTTCAATGTGTTTTTCCGCCACTACGCAACCTACCCCTACTACTCCGACGCCATCTGGTACCTGACCCAGATGCGGCGCTGGGGGCAAATCGCAACGCACCAACCCGACAACTGGTACCACGACGTGGCCAAGCGCGTATATCGGCCCGACCTGTACCTCGAGGCGGCCCGGGAACTGATTGAAGAAGGCATTGCTCCAGAGTCTGGATTTCCGTGGAAAACCGACGGCTACCGCTCGGTTCAAACCGAATTCATCGACAACGTCCCCTTTGACGGGCGCAAGCCGAACGCGTACCTCGAACAGTTCAGCATTGGGCTAAAAGGCAAGGACACGGTGCAGTAACGACTGCGCCTCGAGCGACCACCCTGCAACCCTGCACCCAGACCGCCAGGAGGGACACCATGAACGACATGACCGCCACTTCGAAGAACGTGGTCGCTGCCGAGCCGGCACCCGACAAACCATCCCGAAAGACACTCCCGGAACACGGGAAAGTTGAGCGCACACCATTCTCGATTCGCCTGACCCGGATGCTGGGCTTGCTGGGAATCAATTTTCTCATCCCAGTGGTCAAACTGGCCACCGGAGAAAGTCCTCGCGCCCAGTTCAAGGAGCTGTGGATGACCCTTGGAGTTCCATTGGTTGCGGTGTTCGTGTTTCTCATTCTATGGAGCTGGGGTGCCTCCCAGGTAGAAACCAGTCTCGGGCAGATCCCGGGCCCCCCCCAGGTTTGGGACGAGTTTCAGGGCCTGATGGCCGAACACGCTGCAGAGAGGGAGAAAGCCGACGCCTTCTACGAACGCCAGATCGCACGCAATGAACAGCGCCTGGCGATCGACCCAACCTACGAGGCCAAGACCCGTCCCTACACAGGCAAACCGACGTACCTGGATCAAATCGTCACCAGCTTGTACACCGTGTTCGCCGGGTTTCTGCTGGCGACCATTATTGCGGTTCCGCTTGGAATCCTCTGTGGTCTCAGCCGCACGATCAATTCCGCACTGAGCCTGCTCATTCAAATCTTCAAGCCAGTCTCTCCGCTGGCGTGGCTGCCGATCGTCACCATGGTGGTGAGTGCGGTGTACGTGACAGACGCCGACGCCTGGTTCGAGAAGTCGTTTATCAACTCCGCCATCACTGTCACCCTCTGCTCTCTCTGGCCAACGCTGATCAACACCGCGCTCGGCGTCGCATCGATCGATCGCGACCTGATGAACGTGGGCCGGGTGTTGCAGCTGGGGTGGTTCAATCGCGTCACGAAAATTGTACTTCCGTCTGCCCTTCCGCTGATCTTCACCGGGCTGCGGCTCTCTCTCGGTGTCGGCTGGATGGTGCTCATCGCCGCAGAAATGCTGGCTCAGAACCCCGGGCTTGGAAAGTTTGTGTGGGACGAATTCCAAAATGGCAGTTCCCATTCACTCGGTCGAATCATGGTTGCGGTGTTCACCATCGGGGTCATTGGGTTCTTGCTGGACAGAATCATGGCAACGCTCCAGCAGCTTTTCTCTTTCGGTCAAAAAAGCGCCTAGGCGCAGGAGTTTCCTCCCATGGGTACACTCTCAGTGCGCAACCTCGCCAAGAGCTATGGCGAGGGAAAGGACAAAACCAACGTGCTCTCGAACCTCAACCTGGAGGTTCAAGATGGCGAGTTCGTGGCCATCGTTGGGTTCTCCGGAAGCGGCAAGACCACCCTGATCAATTCGATTGCGGGACTGATCAGCCCGGATCAGGGATCCGTGCTGTGCGACGGGAAACCGATCGCAGGTCCTGGGCCAGATCGTGGTTTGGTGTTCCAAAGCTATTCGCTGATGCCCTGGCTCACCGTTGAAGGCAACGTGGCGCTGGCCGTTGACCAGACCCACAAGCACTGCTCCAGGCAAGAGCGCAAAGCACGGGTCCACAAGTACATCGACATGGTTGGCCTCAGCCCCGCCAAGGAGAAGCGGCCGGCCGAACTGTCCGGCGGTATGCGCCAGCGGGTTTCGGTTGCCCGCGCCCTGGCCGCCAACCCAGACATCCCCCTCCGGGACGAGCCGCTCTCGGCGCTGGATGCCCTCACCCGTGCCAATTTGCAGGACGAGATCCTGCGAATCTGGGAAGAGGATAGAAAGACGGTGATTCTGATCACCAACGACGTCGACGAAGGGCTGCTCATGGCGGACCGCATCATTCCACTGCGACCCGGTCCCAACGCAACCTTTGGCCCCGAATTCGTGGTCGACCTACCAAGACCGCGTGACCGCAGCGCAATGAACCACGACCCCGAATTCAAGGCGCTACGACATGCCATCACCGAATACCTGATCGGGGTTGGGATGCAAGATCAGAACTCCGGCGCCGGGACCGACTTGAAGCTGCCGCCGGTACGGCCCAACACCAGCAACGACTTCCGTCTCGACACCTCCGCCCTGAAGCCTGACAGCAGTGACGTCGGCCGCGCGCGCTATCTGGAGTTTGCCAAGGTCAGCAAGGTCTATCCCGGCCCCCGCGGGCCCATCACTGTGGTCAAGGAATTCGACCTGATCATGCCGAAAGGCGAGTTCGTCTCTGTGATTGGCCATTCCGGATGCGGAAAGTCCACAGTGCTTTCCATGACTGCGGGACTCACCGAGATCAGTTCAGGCGGAATCGTACTGGACAACAAAGAGGTGCGCGGCGCGGGGCCAGAACGAGCGGTGGTGTTTCAAGCGCCAAGCTTATTCCCCTGGATGACGGCATTCGAAAACGTCGCTCTGGGTGTGGAAGAAGTGTACCCACATGCCACCCGCGATGAGCGGGCAGACATCTGTGAGTACTACCTCACTCGTGTCGGGCTCGGAGACGCGCTGCATAAAAAGGCGGGCGACCTTTCCAATGGAATGAAGCAGCGAGTCGGGATTGCTCGAGCCTTTGCCCTGTCTCCCAAGCTTCTGCTGCTCGATGAACCCTTCGGGATGCTCGATTCGCTGACTCGGTGGGAGCTTCAAGAGGTACTTATGGAGGTGTGGAGTCGCTCCCGGCTGACAGCAATGATGGTCACGCACGACGTGGATGAAGCGATATTGCTCGCTGATCGCGTGGTGATGATGACCAATGGACCCGAAGCCCGGGTGGGAAAGATCCTGGAAGTCGACCTGCCCCGGCCACGCTCTCGCAAGGCCCTGCTGGCCCATCCCGACTACTACCGACTGCGAGAAGAGCTCATCAGCTTTCTGGCCGAATGTGACCGGCACTGACCGGCAACGGCCTCGGTGTTTTCAAATTCATCTCACGCTGGAGGAAACTTTCAATGACCCAACAACGCCTCATCGTCATCGGCAACGGAATGGTGGGTCACAAGTTCCTGGAATCACTCCACGACCAGGACGCTGACCACCTGGAACACCACACCACGGTCATCTGTGAAGAGACCCGTCCAGCATATGACCGGGTTCAGCTGTCGTCGTTTTTCTCCGGAAAATCTGCGGACGACTTGTCGCTTGTCGCGCCTAACTTTTTCGATCGCGACGAGATCGACCTGCAGCTCAACGCCCGGGCGCTACAGATCGACCGTGAGCGAAAGCTGGTGCACACCAGTTCCGGAGACAAAGTTCCCTATGACAAGCTGGTACTGGCAACCGGATCTTACCCTTTTGTACCGCCGATTCCCGGCAAGGACCGGCCCGGCTGTCATGTCTACCGGACATTGGAAGACCTGGAGAAAATTCGTGCCAGCGCCAAGAACGCCCGCGTGGGAGTGGTGGTTGGCGGCGGGTTGCTCGGCCTCGAAGCGGCCAAGGCACTGCGGGACCTTGGCCTTAAGACCCATGTCGTGGAATTTGCGCCCCGCCTCATGGCCGTTCAACTCGACGATGCTGGCGGAACCATGCTGCGGCGTAAGATCGAGGCGCTGGGCGTTCAGGTTCACACAGAGAAGAACACCAAGGAAATCGTCGATGGCCAGTCTTATCCACATAGGATGGTCTTCGCCGATGGTGACGAACTTGAGACAGACCTGATTGTATTCTCCGCCGGCATTCGCCCGCGGGACGAAATTGCCCGGGAAGCAGGACTGGAAGTGGGCCCCCGAGGTGGGGTGGTCATCGATGATCACTGTGCCACCTCCGACCCTAACATCTTTGCGATTGGTGAAGTCGCGCTCTGGGGCGGTCGGATCTACGGCCTGGTGGCGCCGGGTTATGCCATGGCCCGAGTGGCAGCTGCCCAAGTCATCGGCAACACCCAAGCGGCGTTTCGCGGCGCGGACATGAGCACAAAGCTCAAGCTCATGGGCGTCGATGTCGCCAGCATTGGCGACTCTCAGGGTCGCACCGAAGGCTGCTTGAGCTACAGCCTGATTGACGAGCGAAACGAAGTCTACAAACGCATCGTGACCGATGCAGAAGGCAAGAAATTGCTCGGCGCTGTACTTGTCGGTGATACCGAGTCCTACAACGACTTACTGCAGACAATGCTGAATGAACTGCCCCTGCCCCCCCAGCCGGAAGCACTGTTGCTGCCTGGCGTCGAGGGTGATGCGGTGGCTCTGGATTCATCCGCACTGCCCGACAGCGCACAGGTCTGCTCGTGCAACAGTGTGTCGAAAGGGGACCTGTGCGCTGCCATCGAATCCGGCGCCCAGACCTTGGGAGCGCTCAAGGACGGTACGCGTGCATCAACGACCTGCGGCGGCTGTGCACCGCTGGTCACGCAAATTCTTAACCACGAGCTGACTGTCCGTGGAATCGAAGTAAACAGGGACATCTGTCCACACTTTCCATTTTCTCGCCAGGACCTGTACTACCTGGTGCGTGTCGAGCAAATCAAAACCTTCGATGCACTGCTCGCAGCCCATGGCCGTGGCCGTGGCTGCGAAATCTGCAAGCCAGCGGTTGCCTCCATTCTCGCCTCCTGTTGGAACGAGCACATCCTAGAGCCACAACATGCTCCCCTACAGGACACCAACGACCGTCACCTCGCCAATATGCAGAAGGATGGCACCTACTCGATCGTCCCACGGGTTGCCGGCGGAGAAATCACCCCGGAGAAGCTCATCGTTCTGGGTGAGGTCGCGCGCGACTACGACCTCTACACGAAGATCACCGGCGGCCAGCGCGTTGACCTGTTCGGCGCACGTCTGGACCAACTCCCGGAAATCTGGGAGCGACTGATCGCCGCAGGCTTCGAATCAGGTCACGCCTATGGCAAGGCGCTGCGCACCGTGAAGTCCTGCGTGGGCAACACCTGGTGCCGTTACGGCGTGCAGGACAGTGTCGGAATGGCCGTTCTGCTTGAGAACCGCTACAAGGGCCTCCGGGCCCCACACAAGCTCAAGCTGGGGGTCTCCGGATGCACCCGGGAATGCGCTGAAGCGCAGGCAAAGGACGTCGGCGTCATTGCCACCGAGAAGGGCTGGAACCTGTATGTCTGTGGCAACGGTGGGGTGCGCCCCCGCCATGCCGAACTGTTCGCATCGGACCTCGACGATCTGACCCTGATTCGCACCATCGACCGCTTCCTCATGTTCTACGTGCGCACCGCAGACCGCCTGCAGCGCACCTCGGTGTGGCGTGAGCAGGTCGAAGGTGGCCTCGACTACCTCAAGGAAGTGGTCCTGGAGGACCGGCTCGGCATCTGTGGTGACCTGGAGGTCGAAATGCAGCACATCATCGATACCTACCAATGCGAATGGAAAACTGCCGTCGAAACCCCAGAAAAACGCAGTCAGTTCAAAGCGTTTTTGAACACCGAATCAGCGGACCAGAGCCTCAGGTACGTGCGCGAGCGAAACCAGCGCCGCCCTGCCCGATCGGATGAGCAAGCGCTCCCGGTCGCGGAGGTGAGCTAGTGGCCCTTCGTGGGGCCACCTCATCAGCATGTGCAACCTGTTTCAACCCGGACCGCAGGATTTGACCCCAGGGTTCACTGCCACGCGCACGACACTTCACGTTGACAGCTGAGAGATTAAACAATGAATGCACCTTCTCAAATCGATTGGGAGTGGCGATCGGCATGTCCACTTTCGGCGCTCACAGCCAACCTCGGCGCCTGTGTGCTCCTTGAAGGCAAGCAGATCGCGCTGTTCTACCTAGGTGAGACGGCCGAACTCTACGCGGTCGACAACCATGATCCACTGGGCGGGGCACCCGTCATTTCACGTGGGATCGTCGGCGACATCGACGGTGATCCAGTCGTCTCCTCACCCCTGTATAAGCAGCACTTTTCCCTGACCAGCGGCAAGTGCTACGAGGACGAATCCGTACAGCTCTCGGTGTACCCGGTTCGTCTGCAAGGCGAGCACGTACAAATCGGGCTGCCAAAAACCTAACCACCACCAGCGACCCCCAGCCAGAGCCTGCCCATGCACAGACCGAAGCTTGTCATCATCGGAAACGGAATGGCGTGTTGTCGTTTGCTGGACGAATTGGTACAGCTTGCGCCTGGCCGCCATGACATCGAAGTGTTTGGCAGCGAAGCCGCCGGCGGCTACAACCGCATCCTGCTTTCACCGCTGGTTGCAGGCCAGCTTGGTCCGCAGGACATTGAGCTGCACACCTCCGACTGGTACGAGGAGCACGGAATCCTGCGCCACTGCGGCGAGGCGATTGTCGAGATCAACCGAGAGACCCGCACGCTGACCAGCTCGAAGGGCCGCCAGGTGCACTACGACCAACTGGTGGTCGCCACTGGGTCCCGCGCCCGAGTTCCTGAGATCCCTGGCACCGACCTCTCCGGGGTTCGAGTGCTGCGCACCCTCGACGACGCCGATGCCCTAATCGGGCAGACCCGCGACGACTCGGGCAAACGCTTCGTGGTTGCCGGTGGCGGCCTTCTTGGACTCGAAGCGGCTTGGGGGCTGCGCCAGCGCGGCGCCAAAGTCACCGTGGTGCACAACAGCGAGCGACTGATGAACCGCCAGCTTGATCACAAGGCCTCAGACATTCTGTACCACCAGCTGCGCGCTTGTGGGATTGAGTTCGTGATGAACGCTCGCCTCGCCAGCCTCTCCGGACCCGGTCGAATCGAATCGATTCAGCTGGCAGACGGACACAAGCTCGATGCCGATGTGGTGCTTTTTGCCATTGGCATCGTGCCGGAGACCAGCTTGGCCTGCGCATCTGGGCTCGACACGGCAAAGGCGGTGGTTGTCGACGCACAACTGCGAACCAGCGACCCCAGGGTGTTCGCACTCGGCGAATGCTCGGAGTTTCAGGGTCAGACCTTTGGCACGGTGGAACCCATCTACCGCCAGGCTGCGGTACTCGCGCGCGTACTCACTGGCGATGAGCAAGCGAAGTTCGGGCTCGCGACGACGCCAACCCAACTGAAAATCAGCGGAATGCCGCTGTTTTCCTCTGGCGCCTACGTGGATGATTCCGCCGAGGAGATGGCCTATCTGGAACCGGACCGCGGGACCTACCGAAAACTCTCGGTTCGTGACGGCCGCCTCGTTGGCGTGCTGCTGCTCGGCGACACCAGTGATGCCCTTTGGTATCAAGAACTGATTGACCGAAGTCAACAGATCGACCGGATGCGCGACATTCTGGTGTTCGGTCGGGCCTTCGCCGAGTCCGCAGAGCAACCTGGAGGGGTACCATGCCTCCAGTAGTCAAGCGTGGAGAGGTGTCGTCGGACCAGATCACCGACACCACCTGCGCATACTGCGGCGTGGGATGCGGAATCAAAGTGTTTCGAGACGAGGCCAAGCCTTCTCAAGGCACCGAGCGGTGCTGGAACCTGGCCGCAGATACTGCCCATCCGGCAAACCTCGGTCGGCTGTGCTCGAAGGGCTCGGCCTTGACAGAAACCCTGGGGATGCAGGGCCGGCTCTTGTCGCCGAAGATCCATGGTCAGAACGTCAACTGGAATCGCGCACTCGACCACGTGGCCAAGCGCTTTTCCGAGACCCTGAAAATACATGGTCCCAATGCAGTGGCCCTGTACGTATCTGGCCAGTTGCTCACAGAGGACTACTACGTCGCCAACAAGCTCACCAAAGGCTTCATGGGCAGCGGCAACATCGACACCAACTCACGGCTGTGCATGTCATCTGCCGTGGCGGCCCACACCCGCGCATTCGGCGAAGACCTGGTGCCCGGCTGCTACCAGGACCTGGAGATCGCAGACCTTGTCGTGCTGGTGGGTTCCAACACCGCCTGGGCACACCCAGTGGTCTACCAGCGCATCGCTGCAGCGAAGGAACAGCGCCCACAGATGCGCGTGGTGGTTGTCGACCCCCGTCGAACGGCGACCTGCGAAATCGCCGACCTGCACCTTGCGATTGAACCCGGCAGCGATGCGGTCCTGTTCAATGGTGTGCTCGCGGCGCTCGCGGACACCGGCCAGCTCGACGATGGATTCATCGCTGCTCATACTCAGGGATTCGACCAAACACTCGACAGCGCCCGCCGCACCGCCCCAAGCGCCGCCGCGGTCGCAGCCTTGTGTAAGAGCTCAACGCAGGACGTGGAGCGCTTTCTTGACTGGTTCTGCCATACCGAGCGCGTCGTGACCCTGTTTTCTCAAGGCATCAACCAATCCTCCAGTGGCGTCGACAAGGGCAACGCCATCATCAACTGTCACCTGGCGTCCGGCCGCATCGGCAAGCCCGGCGCCGCGCCGTTCTCAATCACCGGGCAACCCAACGCCATGGGCGGGCGTGAGGTTGGTGGCCTCGCCAGCATGCTGGCTGCGCACATGCCGTTTGGCTCACCGGATGACCTGGACCGCGTCGCACGGTTCTGGAAAGCGCCGAGAATCGCCGCCGGCCCAGGCCTCAAAGCCGTCGATTTATTTCGCGCAGTCCATGCAGGTCAGGTGCGAGCGCTTTGGATTGCCGGCACCAACCCGGCCGTCAGCATGCCTGAATCCGATTTCGTTCAAGAGGCGCTGCGCCGCTGCGAATTTCTTGTGGTCTCCGAGTGCGTGGAGGTCACCGACACCAGCCGCTACGCCGAGGTGCTGTTGCCCGCCGCCGGCTGGGGCGAGAAGGATGGGACCGTCACCAACTCGGAGCGCCGCATCTCCAGACAGCGGGCGTTCTTGCCCTTGCCAGGCGAGGCCCGGCCGGATTGGTGGATGTTCGCGCAAGTTGGCGCACGCCTCGGACACCCTGAAGCCTTCGACTACCCCAGCGCCGCGGCAGTGTTCCGTGAACACGCGGCACTCTCCGGGTTTGAGAACAACGCCAGCCGTGCGTTCGACATCAGCGGCCTGCACTCGATCAGTGACCAGGCCTACGACCAACTCCAGCCTGTTCAGTGGCCCGTCAACACCGCGCACCCCCAAGGCTGTGAGCGCCTGTTCAGCGACGGGCGATTCTACACGGCCGACCAGCGGGCTCGGTTCATCCCGGTCCAGCCCGAGGCCCCACGGGCGCGGCTTGATCAATCGCATCCGGTGCTGCTCAACACCGGCCGGCTGCGAGACCAGTGGCACACCATGACCCGAACCGGGAAGGTGCCGCGGCTGACCCAGCACCGGGAAGAGCCCGAGCTGTCTCTGTCTCCGGAGGACGCCGACCGACTGGGGTGCAAAGCGGGCGACCTCGTTGAGGTTGAAAATGAGCGAGGCCGCCTCGTTCTGCGTTTGCGGTTGGACCCTGGCATGCAGTCGGGGCAGGCCTTCGCGCCCATCCACTGGAACGACCAATACGCCGCCCATGCACGCGTGGGTCAGCTCATCGCGGCTGTGACCGACCCCCATTCCGGGCAGCCGGAATTCAAACAGACCGCCGTGCGGGTTTCGCCTTACCAACCCGCCTGGCAAGGCTTTCTCGTTACACGCGGCCCGATTCCCGCACCTGCGGTGGACTACTGGGTACGCCTCGAACGGCCCCAGTGCGCTCGGTTCGAATTGGCGGATCGGCGCCCGGTCCAGGATTTTCGGCAGTGGCTGCTGGAGCACACCAGTACGCCCTTGGGGATCGATTCCCGCGACGCCACGGTACTTGAGTACTCCGACACGGGAACCGGGCGCACACGCCTCGCGCTCATTGCCGACGACCGGCTCCAAGCCGTCGCCTACCTGGACCCAGCCGGAAGACTCCCGCCTCGGGACTGGATTGAAGAGCAGTTTCACGCCGACCAACTGCCTATCGAGCAACGCCGTGCCCTGCTCGCCGGCCGCCCAAGCTCAGGCTTGCAGGATACGGGGCCGGTCATTTGCTCCTGCTTTCAGGTCGGAAAACACAGCATTCTGGACGTGATCACCCGCCAGGGCGCCACCAACGTCGAACAAATCGGTGCCCAGCTGCAGGCCGGAACCAATTGCGGCTCCTGCATACCGGAACTGCGCAACCTGATCGCGGATGCGAATGCCGCTGCCGACTCCACTGCGCCAGTTGAAGCTCCGGCCGGCATCACCGTCGATGAGGTTTCCGGTGCAGCGCCACAGCCAACCCAACCCGACGCGCGATCGGCAGTGTCCGGCCGCAGCGGTGATTGAACCCCAAAACCGAAGTGTCTTACCCTGAGGAGTACAGCGAATGACAACCACACCATCCCCCGCATGGATCGCGAAAGCCAGCTGCGCCGCACTGTTGGGTCAGGCCCTGCTTGCGCCCACGGCGACTGCGAGCGCGCCCTGGGTGGGCGCCCTCACTGACGGCGACGTCAAGCTGCACCTGCGCTACCGCTTCGAATCGGTGGACCAGGACGGCATTGACAAGGACGCAAGCGCGTCAACACTCAAGACGCGGATCACCTACACCACAGCCCCCTGGCAAGGCTTTCAGGGAAAGCTCGAGTTCGATGACGTGACAGCATTGGGCGGGGAAGCCTACAACAGCACCGCAAACGGTAAGGGCCAGTACCCGGTGGTGGCGGACCCAGCAGGCACCGAGGTAAACCAGGCCTGGATTCGCTATTCACAGGAGCCGTTCTCGGTCACTGCCGGGCGGCAGCGCATTCTGCTGGACAACCAGCGTTTTGTGGGTGGGGTTGGCTGGCGCCAAAACGAGCAGACCTATGATGGGCTCTCTGCGACCTTCAACCCCGTCGAAAACCTGGATCTGTTCTATGCGTACGTGCACAACGTGAACCGGATTTTTGGGCCGGAAAACATGCTCGAAGCGCCCGATTTCGGCGGCGACATTCACCTGCTGAACGCGGCGTATGACTGTGACTGGCTGGGCCGGGTGTCAGGGTATGCGTATTTGCTGGATTTCGAGGATGCCGCTGCACTTTCCAGTGCGACCTACGGTGTGCGCCTGGACGGCAAATACAAAACCGGGGAGCACAGCCTGCTGTACACCGCCGAATACGCGATGCAATCGGACCATGGCGACAACCCCGCCAGCTACGACGCTGACTACTACCACCTGGTGGGTGGGCTCGCACTGCCACAAGCCACCTTCAAGGTTGGGTACGAAGTGCTCGGCAGTGACGATGGCGTGAGCTTCAAAACACCACTGGCGACCGGCCACGCATTCCAGGGCTTTTCCGACAAGTTCCTGCTGACCCCGCCGGACGGAATCGAAGACCTGTACGTCTCCGCATCAACCACCGTCCAGGGCACCAAGCTCACCGCCACCTACCACGACTTTTCGGCAGAAACCGGCGGTGAGGACTACGGCAGCGAGATCGACATCGTCGTTGCCCGCAAATTCTGTGACCACTACACCGCAATGCTGAAGTACGCCAAGTACAGCAGCGACGACTATGCGACCGACACCGACAAGCTGTGGCTTTCGGTTGCAGCCACGTTCTAGCACTCAATAGGCGTGGTCTCCAGTAGGCCACCTTCAAATACGAGGCGCTGCAACCCGCCGGGTGACAAGCACCCGGCGGGTTTCTTTCATTCAAGACTTGGCCTCGGTCCAGCCAATCCTTAGACTGCGCGAACAACAATTAGAAGTGTGGAATCTGGCCGCTCAGGCTTGCGCCAGTCCATCGCCCAGAACCCGGATCCGTTTGCGAAGAGACCACCCCATGCACCCAACCGCCCCGGAGTGGTTTTTGGATGCCATTCAATGCCGCTCGCAGAGCTGCTTTGTCGAAGTCGATGGCTGTCCAATCCACTACCAACACTGGACCAACAGCGGTGCGCCCGCATTGGTCCTCATCCACGGATACGCAGCCCACAGCCATTGGTGGGATTTCATCGCCCCGCAGCTGTTGGACCGCTACCAGGTGGTCGCCCTGGACCTGTCCGGTTGCGGAGACAGCGGGCACCGGGCGCACTACAGCCTGGAGCGATTCGCCCGTGAAGTCGCTGCAGTTGCCGAGCACGCCGAGCTACCGATGCCGTTCGGCGTGGTCGCCCACAGCTTTGGAGGTGGGGTGGCGCTCAAAACCGCCGGACAAATGCCCAAAGCGCTGGCCGGTCTTGTCCTGGTGGACTCTGCGGTGGTTCGCCCGCCAACTTCCGGCGGGCGCCGCAGGTCCATCGGGGCGCTGCCACCGGTTTTGTTCCACGATCGAGACACCGCCTTGGAGCGCTTCCGGTTGGTTCCACCGCAACCCTGTGCCAACCGGTTTTTATTGCACCACATCGCCAGCCATTCGCTGCGCGCAGCAGAAGGGGGCTGGACCTGGAAGACGGACCCGCGGTTTCTCGCCAACTTCGTTGGAGAAGACCAAACCGACACCTTGATGCAACTGCAAACGCGCCTGGCGGTGCTCTACGGATCACTGAGCACGAGTTTTCGAACCGACGTCAGGGAATACATGGCCTATGTGGCGCCGGCCGAAACTGAGTTTGTCGCGGTGGCCGGAGCCCACCACCACGTGTTTCTCGACCAGCCGATCGCCTTTTGCAATCAACTCAAGACCACATTGGCGCCTTGGTGGGGGTGACTCGCCGCGGTGCGCCACGCACCCCGCCCAAGTCACACCACAGCCCCACCGAAAAACTAGGGCCGGTCGTCTAGCTCAGCGCCCTCTTTCACCGGGACCAGCAAGTCTTCACGGGCAATGCCCATCGTCAGCAGCAGGTTGGAAGCAACGTAGATCGAGGAATAGGTTCCGACCACCACCCCGATGATCAACGCCAGGGCGAAGTGGTGGATGGTTTCACCGCCGAAAAAGAACAGTGCCAACAGCACCAGTAGGGTGGTGAGCGAAGTGATCAGCGTGCGCTCAATCGTTTGATTGAGCGACAGGTTGATGACCTCGGCGGGACTGCCCTTGCGCACCTTGCGAAAGTTCTCACGAATGCGGTCTGAGACCACGATGGTGTCATTGAGCGAATAGCCGATCAGCGCCAGCAACGCCGCCAACACCGTCAGATCGAACTCGAACTGAAACAACGAGAAGATCCCCAAGGTCACCACCACGTCATGCACCAGCGCCGCCACGGCGCCGAAGGCAAACTTGTACTGAAACCGAAACGCGATGTACCCCATCACCACCACGAGCGCCAGCAGCAAGGCCAAGCCACCCTGTTCGCGCAGCTCTTCACCGACCTGCGCGCCCACGTACTCAGAGCGCTGCAACTGCACCAGCCCCTCGGCGTTTGCTTGTAAGACCTCCGCCACCTGGTCACCAAGGCTCGGTTGAAACTGTTCCGCCATGCGGATCAGCAGGTCCTGCTCGGTGCCAAAGTACTGCACCCGGGCGTCCGCAAAGCCCGCATCGGCAAGCTGGGTGCGCACCGCCGCCAGATCCACTAGATCGGAATAGCGCAACTCAACCAAGGCGCCGCCGGTGAAATCGAGGCCAAGGTTCAGTTGCCGCACACCCAGGGACACTGCAGAGAGCACCACCAGCGCGATCGAAAGGGCAGCCGCCAAACGGCGCAGCCCCATAAAATCCAAGTCATTGGTTGGCTTCACCGGAGAACTTCCTTAGATCGCGAGCCGATCGACACGCCGGCCACCGTACATCCAGTTGACCACCATTCGCGTGCCCAGGATCGCGGTGAACATTGAAGTGAGGATGCCAATGGACAGGGTGACCGCGAACCCCTTGATCGGGCCGGTGCCCACCGCATAAAGAATCAAGGCCACGATCAGGGTCGTGAGGTTGGCATCAAAAATGGTGGTGAAGGCCCGTTCGAACCCCGCATTGATGGCCGCCTGGGGCGACATGCGGTTCGCGAGTTCTTCGCGAATGCGCGCGAAAATGAGCACATTGGCGTCGACCGCCATTCCCACGGTCAGGACGATTCCTGCGATGCCCGGCAGGGTGAGCGTCGCTGAAAGCACAGACATCACCGCGATCAGCAGCACCAGATTGGCCATCAAGGCTAGGTTGGCCGCAAGTCCGAATAGCTTGTAGTAGAGCCCCATAAAGACCAGCACCAACCCCATGCCCACCAACACAGAACGGGTACCCAAGGCGATGTTTTCCTTGCCGAGGCTGGGGCCCACGGTGCGTTCTTCAATGAACCGCATCGGCGCAGCCAACGCCCCAGCGCGCAGCAGAAGCGCCAGCTCGGCTGCCTCTTGGGGACTGTCGAGGCCGGTCACCCTGAAATTGCGTCCGAGCGCACTCTGTACGGTTGCCAGACTGATGATGGTGCGGTCGGTGTAGGTGACCGGTTCGCGAACCGCTTCACCATCGCGCTGTTGCTCGTCGTAGCGCACTTTCTGCTCCACAAAAAGCACGCCCAAGCGCCGACCCACATTGCTTCGGGTCGCCTGGTGCATGCGACGCCCGCCTTCGCTGTCCAGGCTGATGTTGACCTGTGGCATGCCGTTTTCGTCGTAGCCACTCTGTGCGTTGGCGACGTTTTCACCGGTGGCGACGATTTCGCGCTCCAGCTCTGCGCTGCCTCTGGTCGGGTCGCGAAAACCAAAGCGCTCCGAGCCGGGGGCATCGTCCCCCGCGTCGGCCTCCAGCCGAAACTCGAGGTTTGCGGTCTTACCAAGAATGTTCTTGGCCTGGGCGGTGTCCTGAACGCCCGGCAGTTCCACCACAATCCGGTCGCGCCCTTGCCGCTGAACCAAGGGTTCAGCAACTCCCAGTTCGTTGACTCGGTTGCGCAAGGTTGTCAGGTTTTGCGAGACCGCGTAGTCGACCAGTTGGTCGAGGGCACCTTCACTGAACCGCAGTTCGAGCAGCCAGGCCCCATCGGCCTCCCGGGCTGCGACAACCCATTGGTCGTACTGATCCTGGATCCAGTCACGGGCCGCCGAGCGGGCCTCTGGGTCAGCGAACCTGAGCGAAATCCCCTGCCCGTTCGGCAGCAGGCCAACTTCTCGGTAGCGGATGCGCGCTTCGCGCAACCCGCGTTGAATCTCTGTTTGGTAGATGCTCAGGCGCTGTCCGATGGCGGTGGCGAGATCCACTTCCATCAGAAAATGGACGCCGCCGGAGAGGTCAAGTCCGAGTTTCATCGGCTTGGCACCGAGGGCCCGCAGCCAATCGGGGGTTGTGGCTGCCAAATTGAGGGCGACGATGTAGGCCTCCCGGGTTGAATTCAAGGTGCGCTCAATCACCTCCTTGGCAGCCAACTGTTGGTTGCGGTCACTCAGGCGAACCAGCGCATTGCCTCCGTCCAACACGGCCTCTTTCACTGCGATGTCGGCACGCTCCAAGGCCACCCGCACCTGGTCGAGGGCGGCGTTGCTCACCGCCTCACCGCTTTGCAAACGAGAGACCTGCACCGCTGCATCATCAGGGAAAAGATTGGGTGCTGCGTACAGCAAACCAGCACCAAGGACGAGCAGAACGAGCAGGTTCTTCCAGAGAGGGAAACGATTCACAACGAAACTCTGCCTACGGAGCCCCTCGTCCCGAGCGGAACAAGGCAGTTGGGCCAAATCGGCCGGCGATTAGATCGATTTCAGGGTGCCTTTGGGCAAGGTGGCACTGACCGCTTGGCGCTGTACTTTCAATTCAACGTTGTCGGCCACCTGCACCACGATGAAGTCATCTTCCACCTTGGTGACCTTGCCCACGAGTCCGCCACTGGTCAGCACTTCATCGCCTTTGGACAGGCCACTGACGAGCGCCTTGTGGGCCTTGGCGCGCTTGCTCTGCGGACGCCAGACAATGAAATAGAAGAGCGCGACAAAGCCCACAAGCATGGCGATGTTGATGAACTCTGCGCCGGGGGGTGGCCCACCGGCTGGGGCTTCGGCATACGCCGGCGTGATCAGGCCAAGGATCGGCATACAGTTATTGCTCCGTTGCTGGCCGCTCGGAGAAACCCACGTGGCGAACGCGGCGGCGGCCGTAGAAGTCGTCAATGAAGGCGGCTAATCTACCTGCTTCAATTGCCCCACGCAATCCGGCCATGAGCGTCTGATAGTAGTGGAGGTTGTGCAGTGTATTCAGCGTCGCGCCAAGGATTTCCTTGCATTTTTCAAGGTGATGCAAGTAGGCGCGACTGAAGTGGGTACAGGTGTAACAGCTGCACTCTGGGTCCAAGGGGGTCAGGTCATCACGGTACCGGGCATTGCGGATCCGAACCACCCCGGCACTGGTGAACAGGTGACCGTTGCGGGCGTTGCGCGTTGGCATCACGCAGTCGAACATGTCGATTCCACGCGCCACCGACTCGACCAGGTCTTCGGGCGTTCCAACACCCATCAGATACCTGGGCCGGTCCGGTGGCAACCGGCCCGCGCAGTGATCGAGCACCCCCATCATTTCGCCCTTGGGCTCACCGACAGACAACCCGCCGAGGGCATAGCCATCGAAGCCCAGGTCGAGCAAACCGGTCAGGGAACGTTCGCGCAGATCGGCAAACATGCCGCCCTGCACAATGCCGAAGAGCGCTGCGGGGCTGCCGGCGTGGGCCGCCTTGCACCGCTCCGCCCAGCGCAGTGACAACAACAGCGACGCTTCGGCCTGCGCGTGCGTGGCGGGGTACGGCGTACATTCGTCGAATACCATGACCACGTCACTGCCGAGCGCACGCTGCACTTCAATCGAGCGCTCCGGCGTGAGCTCCACGGGGGAGCCATCAATGGGCGAGCGAAACCACACACCGCGCTCATCGATGCGCCGCAACTCTCCAAGGCTAAATACCTGAAAGCCCCCGGAATCGGTAAGGATCGGGCCGCCCCAGCCCATGAAGCCGTGCAAGCCGCCGTGTTGCTTTATCACATCGACACCCGGGCGCAGCATGAGATGGAAGGTATTGCCGAGCAGGATTTGGGCACCCGCGCTCACCAGATCCCGTGGCAGCATGCCCTTGACGGTGCCGTAGGTGCCCACTGGCATAAACGCAGGGGTTTCGACGACGCCGCGCGCGAAGCGCAGGCGACCGCGTCGCGCTGCGCCAGCGGTTCCAAGCAGCTCGAACTGCAAGCCGGAGACAGGCCCTGCTGCTGGTGGTTCGACACTATGCATGTGCGGGTTTGCGTGTGGCGGACTCGGGCATCACGAGCATGGCATCACCGTAGCTAAAAAACCGGTACCTGTGTTGAACCGCGGTCCGATAGACACCCAAGAGCTCATCGCGGCCGACCAGGGCAGCCACCAGCATCAGCAGGCTGGAGCCTGGCAGGTGGAAATTGGTGATCAGCGCGTCAACGACCTGGAAGCGAAATCCGGGTGAAATCAGCAATTCGGTCTCACCCCTGAGTGGTTGTAGCCGTCCGGCCTGCGCCGCGGTTTCAAGGGCCCGCACACTGGTGGTTCCAACCGCCACAACACGCCCGCCCCTGGCGCGGGCCGCCTCAACTTGCGTACAGAGTTTGGGGGTCACCTCGATTCGCTCGGCGTGCAGCCGACCGTCGCGCAACTGCTCAGCCCTTGGCGGTTGAAAAGTCCCAGCGCCGACATGCAGCGTCACCTCGCCCACCTCGACGCCCTGGTGCTGCAGCTGGTCAAGCAACGCTTCGTCAAAATGAAGGCCTGCCGTCGGCGCAGCAACCGAACCCTCGCGGGTCGCGTACACCGTCTGGTAGCGCTCACGATCGAGGGGTTCATCGGCGCGGCCGAGGTAAGGCGGCAAGGGCATGTGACCGGCGTGATCGAGCACCTCGCGCAAAGACTCCTGCCCTTTCCACTCGACCACAAAGAGCGCACCTCGGCGCTCCACGACCTCGCAAACACCGTTGGCCCCAAAGACCTGTACTTTGGTGCCCACCCGTGGAGCTTTGCTCGCGCGCATGTGCACCAGCGCCCGGCAGGCGTCCAGCAAGCGCTCGACCAGCAGTTCCACCCGACCGCCACTGGCCTTGGCGCCGAAAAGACGTGCCGGGATGACGCGGCTGTTGTTGCGCACCAGCAAATCGCCTGGTTGCAATAGGTCCGGCAGGTCGCGGAACACCCGGTGGTGCACAACGCCCGCTGCCAGGTGCAACAGGCGGCTGTCGGAGCGAACGGACGTCGGATACCGCGCGATCAGTTCGTCCGGCAGATCAAAATCGAAATCGCGCAGCGCCATCGGCATCGGGTTTGGGGCCATTCGGGAGGCGCGCAGGGTACCGGAAGCGGCGAGTGGGCGCCAACCATTGGATTGACCGGCCGTGGCGCGCAGCTATAATGGCGCGCTCAGCCGGGGTGGCGAAACTGGTAGACGCGCCAGACTCAAAATCTGGTGGTGGCAACACCGTGTCGGTTCGACTCCGACCCTCGGCACCAGCATTTCTGTCTGTCTCCACACTTGTCTGCCACTCAGGGCCCTGGCCTCCACTGCTTGGCTGTCATGAAAGATCCACCAGCTTTGGACATACTGCCTGGCTGGTTGTTGAATTTCCCTGTTGAGCCTCATGGCCACCGCATCACACACCATCGCCAAAGAACTCAGCTGGTTGAGCTTCAACGCCCGCGTCCTGCAGGAAGCGATGGACCCCGAAGTCCCGCTGATCGAGCGGTTGCGCTTTCTCGGCATCTTCTCCAACAACCTCGACGAGTTCTTTCGTGTCCGGGTCGCAGATGTCAAACGGCGGATCCTGATCGAGTCGGAAAACGCCGAAGGGAATGACGCCGAACAGCTGATGAAAGAGATCCAGCTTGAGGTGCTGGACCTGCAGCAACAGTTCGAACGGACCTATCAGGCGATCGTGCAGCAGCTGGCCGCACAGAACATTGTCATTCTGGACGAGTCGCAACTCAGCGAGCCGCAGGGCCACTGGGTGCAGCAGTATTTTTACGACCATGTGCTGCCGGTGCTCTCGCCAGTTCTACTCAGCGACGATAAGGAATTTCCTTCGCTCGAGGACCAGTCGATCTACCTGGCGATCAAGCTGACCCTCGCCGACGACCGCTCGGAGTATTCGCTGCTGGAGATTCCCACCGAGCGCGTCGGTCGATTCATCGCCATTCCTCAGTTCGGTAAAAAACGCCCCACCCTCCACACCTTCATCCTGCTCGAAAACATCATCCGATTCTGTTTGAAGCAGGTCTACGCTGCGGTGTTGGATGTGACCGAGGCCACCGCGTACACCATCAAGGTCACCCGGGACGCAGAACTCGAACTGGAAGACGGCATCTCTCAAAGCCTGCTCGATCAACTCTCGAGCAGCATCAAGGCCCGGCTACACGCAGCGCCTGTGCGGTTTGTGTACGACAAAGAAATGCCTGCAGAAATGACGCATTTCTTCATCCGAAAACTGAAGCTGCTGTCCTACGACAGCATGATTCCAGGCGCTCGGCACCACAACTTCAAGGATTTTATTAACTTTCCAGCCGTCGGCCGACGCCAACTGGTGCGCCAACCCGAGGCGCCCCTGCACTCTTCGGAGTTCGATGTCCACCGCAACGCATTCGATGCCATTCGCAGCAGGGACATTCTGCTGTATTACCCGTACCACAGCTTTCGTCACTTCACCGACTGGCTTAACCAGGCGGCCGTCGACCCCAGAGTCCGGTCCATTCACATTTCTCTGTACCGGGTGGCCCGCCAGTCCCGTGTGGTCAACGCACTCATCTGCGCGGCCCGCAACGGCAAGCAGGTGACAGCAACGGTGGAACTGCGCGCCCGCTTCGATGAAGCCGCCAACATCGAGTGGGCCAAGACAATGACCGAAGCCGGCGTGAGTGTGGAGTTCGGCGTCCCCACCCTCAAAGTCCACACCAAACTCTGCCTGATTCATCGAGAAGAGGCGGGGCGCGTCCTCCGCTATGCACACATTGGCACAGGCAACTTTCACGAAGGCACCGCGAAGGTTTACACGGACTTCAGCCTCTTCACCACCCATCCAGACATCACGCTGGAAGTCGAACAGGTGTTCGAGTTTCTTGCGCGTCCATACCGCGCCCAGCAGTTTAGACACCTTGTGGTCTCCCCACTGAACACCCGCTCCCGGTGGGTGCGCCTGGTGCAACGGGAGATGGAACATGCGCAGGCAGGCCGGGCTGCCCGGATCATCCTCAAGGTCAACAACCTGGTCGATGACGCCACCACTGAACTGCTGTACCAAGCGAGTCAGGCAGGTGTGCGGATCGAGATGATTGTGCGGGGGATGTGCAGCCTGACCCCTGGGCTGCCGGGCATCAGCGAAAACATCTCCGCCATCAGCATCGTCGACCAGTACTTGGAGCACCCGCGGGTGTTCGTGTTTCACAATGACGGCGACAGCGAAGTCTACATCTCATCCGCGGACCTGATGACACGCAACCTCGATCACCGGGTTGAAGTGGGGTGTCCGGTGTATGACCCAGCGCTCAAGCAGACCATCGTCGACATCCTTGAGCTGCAGTTGACTGACAACGTCAAGGCCCGGGTGCTGGACGCAACGCTGGAGAACCACTACCAGGTGCGGACCGAAGCGGCTT
>OBIC01000176.1_pt1 | contig 25244 bp, 24 predicted proteins | sample 1519831 | NCBI WGS metagenome assembly OBIC01 (sample SAMN03019805, study PRJEB22545) | beach sand metagenome | biome: beach; feature: sea beach; material: beach sand | place: USA: Municipal Pensacola Beach, FL | collected 2010-10-20 | depth 40-45 cm m
TTTATTATGATAAGGTTGTTGGTAATGATGGGTTACCCGGACTACCTGGCGCCACTGGTCCAACAGGTCCCACTGGTCCAGCTGGTCCACCATCTCCACAATAAGAATAACTCGCATAGTTATCTTACTACGTTCGGCTCATTACATTCGCAACGCTCAGTGAACAAGTTCACAAAAGAGGTTGCTTCACTTTATTACTGAGCAAATCGAATGTAGTTATATTTAATTTTCAGTAAATTTTATTTATTAATTTATTAAAAACACTTAAAGATTTGATTATATTAACAGATTGAGTTGTAAGGATTATTGATAATAATTCTTCGGCCTATCGAATAATGGTTAGTTCACGTGACTGTAGATCACGGTGGTGCAGGTTCGATTCCTGCTGGGCCGACACCCACTGATCTATCTAATGGTGTCCGTTAGATAGCTCCTGTAGTTCACAGGTTAGAACATTGCTTCGCCATAGCAAAGAAAAGGGTCCAAGTCCCTTCAGGAGCACGCGCCATTAGTGTAGAAGTTAACACATTTGATTTCCAATCAAAAAAAATGGGGGCAGTACCCATATGGCGCACACTTTTATCAACAAAATCAAACAATTACCATATAATTGTTTAATTAATTCACTCAATTATTCTCCCTGCTTATTATATATGACTGACTATAAAGCCAAATATGAAAAATATAAAAATAAATATATTCAACTAAAAATAATTAAAACGCAACAATCTGGTGGTGCCAGAGACTATTTTAAAAGCAATATTAAGGTTCATGTTCTTGCTGTTATCACAAACCCGGAACTTATAACTTTATTAGATCAACAACGTCAAGAATTAAATCTTTGGGAACTTCATCGAATTAATAAAGAATACCATATGACTTTGATGCAATTCCATATCAATGCCAATCATCCAGATAGTTATATATTTGATGAAAAACTAGAATCTTTAATTGGAAAATGGTATGATGAAACTTTTGGAGGGATAGATAATCCAAAAGGGGCAACCATACTAAAACATAAGATGGGTGATTATGATCTATTGGGACAAGAGAAGAAATATTTGGTTAAATTATATGAGCCTTTAGACAAATATAAAACAGTTATTACAGATTTTCGAAAGAAACTTTATAAATATATTGATAAAAGAATCAAAAAGGGGAAAAGTAAAAAGATATTTAAAAAAACTAAAGATGATGTTGAATATTATATTATCTCTTACGGTGGGCAGAAATTGTTATCAATTCCAAGTTATTATTATGGAATTGGTAAATGGGTACCTCATATTAGTATTGCAGATTTAGGGGAAATAGAAAAATATAGCCCAAATTTGTTTGAAAAATATGAGGATGCAAAATCTAAAGAAGATAAATTATCTGTTCTCTTAAAACCAATAATTGGTGCCAATCTAGATACTCTACCAAAAATAAATATGAATCAAGATATAGGATCAATTAAAGTTTCATTTCATCATAAAAAGGATCCATATTGGAGTTTTGGGTTAAAGGTTCCAAGAATATAATATCTCATAATATATTAAGATGAATGAATGTACATACTTACTGAAATATAAAAATTTTCCAATGGATAAAGGAGAAATCATTATACCTAATGTCGATGATAAGACAGTAGTACAAGTTGAAATTATCAGTAAATATTTTAATTATAATAATTATAAATTTTCCTACACATGTACAAATTGTTATAAAATTAAAAAATTAGGAGACACTATTAATGGGTTATTGATAGAAATCTATAAAGAAGATAATCATATAACATCAAAATTAACTTGGAGTGTCTATAAAAAATAATAAAATTGCGGTTAATTTTTTTATAAAAATATATTATATAAAATGCCAAAAGAAATATATTGCGGTATAAAAAAAGTGCCTAAAGGTAAAAGACTAGGAACCATGAAAGAATGCGCAGAGAAAGGACAAATTTCTTATTATGGATTGAAGAAAGTAGATCCCAAGTTAATTGAATCAATTCAAAAAGGTGCAGAGAAGAAAGAATCTAGAGATAAACTTGCCATCAATATGGTAAGACTCCGCGGGCGTGTAAGCAAACTTAAGAAAGACATTTTAGGAACTAAAAATCAAAAAGAAAAAGAAAAATTAAAGAAAGAATTAGAAAAAGCAGAAAAGGAACTTGCAGAAGTTGCAGCAAAATTCAAAAAAATGGAATCACAAAAGAAACAATCAAGAACTAAGAGATCCAGAAGAGGATCTAAAAAGTCCAAGACAAGTTCGAAAAGAAAATCAAGATCACAAAAAAGATCTAAAAAACGTTCTAGAAGAGGAAGTAAGAGAGGTTCAAGAAAAGGATCCAAAAAACGTCGTAGTTCTAAAAAGTAAATAAATCAAAAAAATTGATAATTATTCTTAATTAAATAATTGTATTAGTTATATATAATTATATCATGAATCAATATTCTTATAACCATCAGAAAATAGATAAAGATAAAGCCAATTCAATTTCATTTGGTAAATCAGTTACTATAGAAATTCCAAAAAGTGGTGATATTCATCCCCCAAAGGTTGGTCCTGTTTTTCTTTCATCAATTAAAGTAAAACCTCCTCCAGTAAATAAATATATTCCACCCAAAGAAAAAGATTTATTTCAAGTTAATATGATTAAACCATTGAAACTAAATAAGCATAAACATGATATTTGTGGAGTTGGTCTTGCTGAAGAAGATGATATTATTGAACATATATCAGAAGAATTAGAAGAATATCCAGATACCTCTGAATCATCCCATGAGCCAGAAAGTGGTAAAGTTGATATGGTTGAATTAACGGAATGTGATGATAATATTATGTTAAAAGATGGAAATCTTGAAGAAGTAGAAGAATTATGTGAAGATGAATTAGAACCAATGCCGAGCTTTGTTGTAGAACAATCTAAACTTGAAGAAATAATGGGCAAAATACACAATAATATTAATTTAAATAAAAAAAAGGTTGAATCACCTGAACCAATTAAAATTATGGCAAAGAAACCTGTAGCTAAGAAAATTGTTATTGGTGAAATGGAAAAACATAATAATATGAATCCATTGGATCATGGTATTGAAAAACAAAAATTTTCTAAAAATCAATTTGTATTTAATCAAAAATTCTTGTCATTAATTACACCAGAAAGATTTAATCAGACTAATTTTGTATTGAAATCACACATTTTACCAAAAAATCCAAATTTGTTAATGTTTTCGTCATATTATCTCTATTCCCCTGAAAATCAAAATAGATTGATCATTCAGACTGATTTTATGGATTTATATTACACTGACCCTATCAAAAAGAAGAATGAATGCCTGATTACTTATAATGGATTAAATAAATTATTTGGAGATAATGAAAATAAGGGATTTAATATTAAAATTAATCACAAGTTATTTCCAGAGTCTATGATGAATTTTATGAAATTTTATGACGGTGAAATTAATAAAGATATCCAAGGTAAAGTACCTAATCATATTAACAATAATTTACTTGCAAATATTAATAGTCAATTAACAGATGAATTTAATGAATTACAGATGACTAAAGGAATTAAGGGAAAAATTTCTAAAGACTATGATTTTAAAAATTATAATAAAATTATTAACTATAATATTTCTAAAAAATATCCAAGAAAAGAAGAATTTAAGATTGATACCCTTTCAACCAAGGATATAGAGGATCTTTTTTCAAGAACATTTAATAATAGAAAACAAATTAGATTCCTATTTACTCCAGTTTCATGGCTTCAAAATGGTTCAAATTTCGGATCTTATTTAAAGATTATTGCGATGGAAATTAAATATAAAGATGCCAAAATATATTCACCATTAGATCAAGATGAAACTAGTGTAATGAATGACATTGGTACTATTACAATTTAGGAGAAAAATTGATATAAAATTTATTTATCTAATAATCAATTACAAATATATTACAATTGATCATGAATTTGGATCAGGCAGCCAATCCTTTACCAAATACTAAATTTAAAGATAAAGAATTATGCTTCTATAATCCAAATTCATCTCATGAATTAGGGCATAAAGCCAAGGTATGTATTGAAGAGACCAAACTAATTTTAAAAAAAAGATTTCCACAATATAAATACATTGAATTTATAACTGGTGGAGGCACTTTAGCAAATATCAGAAGTATTTTGGGATCAATCCCATTTAAACCTAGAAGATTGGGAAAGAATGAATATCTTAATAAAATTATAATTAGTGGGTTAGAACATAAATCTATTAATGAAACAGTTGTCAAAAAATTATCAGACCAAGGTTATGATATAATTAAAATTTCTCCTGATAAACATGGTGTTATTAATTTAAATCTACTCAAGAAAGTGGTATTAGAAAATAAAGATCATATTGCTTTAATGTCAGTAATGAATGTTAATAATGAAGTTGGAACTATTCAACCTATTTCGGAAATACATAATATAATTAAAGAAACCAATCCAGAAATTATTTTCCACAGTGATATTTGCCAAGGCATAACAAATTTATATAATCAAAAAACTAATTTCCCAGACATTGTATCTTTTAGTGTTTATAAATTAGGTGGTCCACATATGGGTATTATTTTATCAAATAATAAATTAAATGAAGATTATTTTGGAACTCCTGATACCAGCAATATTATTTTGTCAGGATTAATTATTGAGGATTATTTTAATCATATGTTAAATCCTGAAACTATTGACAATATTAAAGAGATAAAACAAAAAATAAAAAAAGAAATTAATGATTTATCTAGTAAATTAGAAGTTGAGATTAAGGATTTATCTAATGAAGATACAGTGGAACATATTCAAAGCTTTTTATTACCAGAAGGTTACCAGTCGCAACTGATTCAAGGCATGCTTTCAAAAAGATTTAAGATTTATATTGGAATTGGTTCTGCGTGTGCGGCAATTAATTTTAAAAATGGGGGCAGTCATGTTATTAAAAGTATGGGATACAAAGAAAGTTTTTCATTATTAAGATTCAGTTATTTAGATAATATCACAGATGATGATATTTCTGAATTATCAAAGGGTCTTTATGATATTTTAAGTGCACTTAAACCTTTGGCAGAAAATAAAGTTAGTCTCCCACAACCAATAACAAAAGCAATAGAATTAAAAAATTGTCATCCAATTGATAAACAGTATGAAGGAATAGATTTTCTTCACAATATTAAATCAATTGAACCTAAATTTGACACAATTAGACTTTCTGTTGGAGAATTATATTTGAAAGGATGTAATAAAGATAAATATATGAAAAGATTAATCAATAATTTATGTGATTTAAAAATATCTAAAAAAAATCTATTAATTAAAGAAAATATTATTATAATTTTAAATAATGATAAGGAAATCCAAGAGTTTAAGAAAATACCGGGAATTGCTAAAATTTCACCATGTTGTCTTATTAAAAGAAATGAGGATGACAAATTAACATTAATTAATTTACTTGAACTAATTAATGGATTGATGGCAAAAAAAGTAAAAGAAAATAAAATAATAAAATTTAGGTTGAGTGTAAATTATATTTCAACTAACTTTTATCAAAATAAACCTTCACAATTAGAATCAAAAATAGGACAGTTTATAAGAGATAATTTTAAGGAAAAGGTTATGGTTGATTTAACAAATTATGATATTAATATACATTTAGTCTTTTACAGGAAAATTGTTTTATTAATTATTGACACATATAAAGGTTTAGGAGGACTACCAACTGGAAGTTCTGGAATAGCTGGATTAATGATCTCCAGAAAATATAACATTAAAAGAATTAATGCAGCAATTTCAATGATATTATCTAGAGGGTCAGATTATAAAATAATTAAAGATGAAAAAGAGATAGATACTGTAAATTATTTAGTTATTGAACCTGTATATTTCAATGATAATCAAATTTATGATGTACAAAATCAACTAGAAAAAAAATATAAAAAACCAGTTTTCACCTTAACAAATTTAATAGCAGATGATGAATTTAAAAATTTTAATTCAGTGGATTTTATTAGAAATCATATACCATTTAACTTTATAACAGATGATTATAAAAATTTAATCACAGAAGTAAATCAAAAACCTATTAAAAATATTTTAATGTTACTAAGTGGTGGTATTGATTCTCCGGTGGCATCACACTTGCTATTAAGAGCTAATTATAATGTGGACTTTATTCATTTTTCTGCAGATATTGATAAAACAGATAATATTAATGAATTAAAAAATCTATTAAATAAAACTGGTAGACTTTATGTAGTTAATTTCAAACCAATACAAAATGAAATAGTACAGAAATGTGATGAATCTTATCGAACATTGCTTTATAAAATATTTATGATTAAAATTGCAAATCAAATAAATCATGAGCAATATGAGGCTATTGCATTGGGTAATGCATTAGGTCAAGTTGCAAGTCAAACTATTGAAAATATGACCTATTCGAATTTACAATCCCAATTACCTATAATTTCTCCTTTGTTTGGTTACAATAAAGAAACAATTATTGAGATTGCAAGGAAAATTGGGTCATATGAAATTAGTATAAAAGATGGAACAAATGACTGCTGTACAATGTTTATGCCAAAGCATCCAGTGACAAACAGTTCCAATGATAGAATTATCAAAAATATAAATAGGATTGATCTAAATATTTTAGACAAATTAGAAATTATACAATCATAAAATTTAAAAATATTTATTTATAATATAGATCATGAAAGATATATTGTTAAAATTTATAACATTAGTTCATATTATGTTGGTAATTTTTATGACTGTTACACCATTTACTAATTCAAATTACTTTTTATTGTTGCATGCAATATTTGTACCATTTTTAATTTTACATTGGATTTGTAATGATAATACATGCGTTTTAACAATCATTGAAAGAAAATTAAGAAAAGAAATTTATGGTAAAGTTGATGAAGAAGATTGTGTAACATGTCGTTTAATTGAGCCAGTTTATGATTTTAGAAAGAATTATAAGAGTTTTACAATCCTAATTTATATCATCACAATTTTATTGTTTTTAATCAGCAGTGGAAAACTATATTATCAATATTCAACAGGCCAAATTAGAGATTTTAAAGATTTATTTGTGATCTAAATATAGGAGATATAAATGGAGTTTGATGTTAAATGTATAAATAAAGAATTGAACAATATTATAAATAATAAAAAGAAATATGGGAATGAAGTTATTTTATATGCACTGGCTACTCTAGAATTAATATCTAATACTAAAACCACAAATGTGATTTCTTATAAATTTATAAAATTTTTGACTCATATTAGAAATTATTTAGACTGTTCCATAGATTTTGACTTTTTAAGTTATCTCCATACATATCAAAAGAATGTAACTATAAATGATAACATTACTTCAGAATCCACATCATCATCATTTTCAGATTCATATAGCGAGGATATACAGTCTAAAATTAATGGGATGATCGAGAGTGATAGTTTTATTTTACAAGAATTAGTCGAAAAAGAAAGTAATAGCCTTGATAAAGATATCTATGGTCCAATTGATAAAAAGACAATTAAATTAATCAAAAGATTATTTAATATTCTGGACGTTGATAAAGATGGATATATATCTGCCTTAGATACTATTCATATATTAGAAATAATTAAAAAATATCCTCTAATATTTGAAAATAATTTTGATGATACAGTTGTCGAACTTTTAACTTCTGATGAAAATAAGAAAATAGATTTTTATTCATTTTATAAAAACCTTTATTAAACTTATATAAATTTAATAGGGCCTTCATCTTCACCATAATCTTCTGGATCTAACATATCTTCAAACATATTTAAATTCTCATTTTCATTTTCTAATTCATATAAGTATTTTGGTTTTTTTAATAATGTTGCATGAAATCTAAGTGTGTTATCTGGATTCTTTTTATTTACTTTTTTTGATTGTACTTTTTCCATTTTAGATACCTTAGATACTTTTGGTGTTGATGATAAACTACTTTCTGATGCTGGAATAGTATCAGTTGTTGTTTCTTCAGATTCAGATTGATTCTTTTGAGATCCTGTATCTTGTTTAAGATATTTGTTAATCATTTCTATTATAGAATCAAATGCCACATCATAAACATTATCATTATTCATTTCGTTGATATTTAAAAATTTATTTATCTTGGCCTTTTTTGTTGATTCCAAATAATAAGGGAAAATTAATTGATTCATTTTTAATTTTTCAACTTGAGAGCCTACCAAATTATAGTCTTCCTTATATTTTTCTTCATCTTTGTGTTTCTCTAAAAACATTTTCCTTCTTTCCATACAAGCTTGTTTTGATATGTTAAGATGGATATGATAATCAGGTTTGGAATCTATTTTATCTTCAGGGAATGAAATTCCTACAACAATTAATCCATCAATTTTCATTTGATTAATATCTTCATTAAATTTATCCCAATCAATTGCATCATCGGTATACCAATTTATAACTTCTGTTCCATCAGGTAATTTTATTGTGTTTGAATAATCTTTAATATAATAATTATATTGATCAATTATTTTTATGTTGAAATCTTGAGATATATTTTTAGCCAATTCTAATTTACCACAACCAGGAAGCCCTGAAATGAATATTAACAATTGACCTTTAAATTTAATATAAGCTTCTACAATATTCATAATATATAAATATAATATATAATTTGTTTTTTTCTTATAATATATTATTATATATAAGCAATGGCTACACCAACAAGATCTCAAGGTAGTAAATATAGTGAGGCAGAATGGAATGCTAAAATTAAGGAATTATCTCAAAAGAAAGAAGATAATACCAGAAAAATCCAAGAAAAAGTAGATGCAACAATTAAGGATATCCTATCTACAGCTGAGAAAAATGCAAAGTCTTTCAGCGAAGTTTGTACTGAAAAGAAAAAATGCGAAGATACTCGTGATAAAATGCATCAAGAAGTTATGAACCTTAAATTACCTGAAATTAGTGAAATTAAACCCCCAGATGCCTCTATCCAAGAATTAATCTGTGATCCAACATCTGGAAGAGTAAGTCCCCGATCACCAACAAGATCAACTGGCTCTTTACCTTCAACACCAGTCGGATCTGCTGCTCAACCAAGAACAGAAACTGAAACAAGATTAAGTGCAACTGGTACCATGGCCCCAACCAAACCTCTACCAGCTGCTCCAGCTCCAAGTGTAACGGCCACTGGCGCAACAGTAACCGGTATGGGACCAGCTGCTAAACCTGCTTCCGCAAATACTGGTCTTGTTGGCAGCACAACTCAAAGAGGTGGCAGCATGCGTGATCTCGTTATGCGTAGATACTTTTAATTATTTCATTAAAAAAATATTATATATTATTATATATAATATGAACACCAATTCAAGGGATTATAAGTTACAAAAATATAAATATAAATTTTCCCATGCCAAGAATATTGATGATGCTCAAAAGTATCAAAATAAAATTAATCAATATCGTCATCATGGCAATATGTATGGTGGTGCACCACAAGATGATGCTCAATTAAGGGAAGTTGGTCAAAAAATCCAAAATGTAAATGAGGCATCAAAGCAACAAACTCAAATTGTTCAACAGCTCCAGAGTCAAATTGAAACTGCAATTCAAAATCATACTGCAACTGTTGAAGAATTAAGAAGAGTTTGTGCCGAACTCAATGAATGTATGCGTAGTAAAGAACAAGCATCTGCTAGTGCAGGAGATACCGAAAGACTAAAAGCCGAATTAGAAGCTGCTCAACGTGAAAAGGCCCAACAAGAACAAGCATTGAGACAAAGAGAGCAGGATGTTAATAAATTAAATGATGAATTAAATAATCTAGTACAAAAACAATCACAAGCCGATTCTGGTAATGCCCAAAAGGTTCAGGGTTTAGAACAAACAATTGGAACATTAAGAAATGAAATTGCAAGACTTCAACAACAAAATCAGGCCGGAGATCAACAATCTCAACAAGACTTGGCTAATCTAAGACAACAACTTGATGCAGCAAATCGTGAATTGAAAAAATGTCGTGCAGAAGAAGGAAATTTAAGAGAACAATCAGGTCGTATTGAAGCTATTGAACAAGAAAAACGTAGGTTAGAAGAACAACTAAGGGCAACAGAAGGAGAAATGCAGTCTTTAAGAAATAATGTTCAAAGACTGACTTTAAGAATACAAAAGGCAGAAGAGGATTTAAGACAATGCCAACAACAATCTCAACAAACAGATCCTCAAGTTCCTCAATTAAGAAATCAAATTGACCAATTAATGAGAAAGATTCAAGAATTAGAAGGAACAAATTCACAACTAGCAGCTACTAATAGAAATTTAGAACAATTATCCAGAGGGATTCAAATGCAAGCCGAGAAATGTGAAAGACAACAACCACCATTAAGAAGTCGTCCTCCTCCGGTCTCTTCATTAAATTTATCTCAACCCGGACCATCTCCCAGAGGTCCACCACCACTTCCTCCTAGAGGACCACCACCATCCCTTCCGGGAAGACAACCACCTGGGCAAGTATCCCCTCCAAGGCAATTTCAGGCTCGTCCTCCTGGTCCTCCCCCACCACCTCCAATGGGAGGTCCTCCTTCTCCAAGAAGATTCCAAAGCCCCCCTAGAGGATCAACTGATTTAGAAGCATCCAGAAAAACCGCAGAAGCCAAAATGGGCAGGCAAGGTGTAAGTCCTTCCAGACCTGTATTAACTGCACCTCGTGGCTCTCCTGGTCTTGGAGCCAGACCAGTTTCTCCGCCAAGACCACCCCCACCCCCAAAAGGACCAGGTTATCAAAGAAGTCCATCACCAACCACGCGTAGATTGACAGCACAAGGTATGCCACCATCATCTAGAGGGTTAGGTGGGCCAATTCAAAGAGGAGGTAGTAAAAGAAGATCAAGTAAAAAATACATTAAATATACTCGAAGATACAGACATTTTTAATATAACAACCTTATTTTTTCAACCTTAAAAATATTTTCATATATTATTATAAGTACTAATAATATATGGACTGTCCATATTCATCTGATAATAATAATCATATAAATGGGGAAAAAGGCCCTCCTAATAATAATTATATAATTCATAAACATCATGATGGAGGATTTATAATTGATTCGAATAATAAAAAGTGTTGTAAACCTTCAACGTTTCTAAAATCGATATATTATAGACCTAAACCTAAATGGGATCCATCATATCCTGCATTTCCAATTAATCTTTTAGTTCCAGAGGAATTTGAATATATAAGATATAAAAGGCCAGAAAAAGCGCCTGAAGTAACTCCAATACCTAGACCTACTACTAGACAACAAATGACAGATAAATTAATTCCACCAGAAACAACACCTCCGCCTCTTCTTCCTAGAAGACAACAGGTAATTGATGAATTAATACCATTAAAGACTCCTGCTCCAACAACTGCCCCGCCAACAACTATACCGGCTCTCCTTCTTCCTAGAAGACAACAGGTAATTGATAAATTAATTCCACCAAAGACAACAACCATTCCACCAACTGCTACTCCAACAACTGCTCCTCCAACGACCACTCCAACAACTGCTCCTCCAACGACCACTCCCTCAACTGCTCCTCCAACAACTGCTCCTCCAACAACTGCTCCTCCAAAGACCATTCCACCAACTCCCATTCCAACAACTATTCCTCCAAAAACCACTCCAACAACTGTTCCTCCAAAAACGATTCCACCAACTGCACCTCCAACAACTGCACCTCCAAAAACCATTCCAACAATTGCACCACCAAAGCCTGTGCCCACAACTATCCAACTTTTAGATATTCAACCTCTTTTAGATATTTATAATAATTTTATGAACAACATGAAAAACTTATATAACAATACTTTGGAAGAATTAAAAAATAAATTATATATATCCATTCCAGACTGCTTCGAATCTAATCGATTCGTATATAATCTAGTTGATTATCAAAAGTTGGAGATGGATAATACATTAATACCTATTACAAATAATAATATGATACTAATAAATAATTTTTATGATAATATCTCTAAAGAGATTGATGAAACTAAAGAAATATTTGATAAATTTATAAAAGAATTAGAAAACCTAAAATTAAAATTCGAGTGTTTATAATTTTATAACTTTAGATTCTGGGTAAGTTGAATTCCATGCAAACCAAAAGCAATTATAAATAATTCCACCACGATCTCTAATTTCTTCCATCATTTGTTCATAATATTCTCCAAATCCATTATCTTTCCAATCTAAATTATTTTTTCGTGGTACAATAACAGTCTTTTTAAAAATTTCATTTGAATTAGTTGATTTATATTCTATAATGTAAATGATCTGTTTATTTTTAAATTTATTGGTAATTTTAGGGATATCATAGATCAATTCATCTTTATTAAAATAGTTTTCAGGAACAATTGGTTTTAATTTTTTAACATTATTGGTATCAAGATATAAAAAATCTGGATAATATGTCATAGCATTTCTGAAAGTCATAATTTTAGTCTCTTTTCTTTGAACAATTTTATCTATTGGTTTGTCATCTGTGATATTGTATAAATTATTTAAAATAGGAATCAAATATCTTCCTTTTTTATTGTCATCAGATAAAACTATATTATTATGATAAATTTTATTGTTAGGCGAATATTGGCCAAAATATATGGCCGAAAATAATGTGTAAGGACAAGAAACAATACATAATTTTTTATTAGAGTCATCATTGTTATCAGAAAAATTATTATCATGAATAACTGGATATTGTAGGATTATATTATATGGTATAATTTTCCAATCATGTCCATCATTATAGATAATAACATAATCTGAAAGTTTAAGAGTATTATCTGATTTATTAGTAAATATCGGATTTTTTAAAACACGATCAGATAAATCAATCTTAGAATTTATTAAATAATTATCCATCTATATATGATAATAATAAAAAAATTGTGATTTAGAAATATTTATTTCATGCCTATTTCGTTATCCCAATTTTTTTATTCTTCATTATCACGCATCATAAAAAAATTGAGATTTAGAAATATTTATTTCATGCCTATTTCGTTATCCCAATTTTTTTATTCTTCATTATCACGCATCATAAAAAAATTGAAAAATAATATGATTAACACATAAGTAGATAAATCATATATTATATCTTTCAAATGGCTAGATCATTAGAATCAATTATACATGAGTCTATTGAGACTCAAAAAAAGGAGTTAAAATTAAATAATCTTGATCTTGAGGAACTACCTGAATTACAAGATTATTTTTGGGTTGAATCATTGGATTTAAGTGGAAATAAATTAAACGATGTTAAGTTTAAATATTTACCACCTCATCTTAAAAAACTTAATGTAAGTAATAATGATTTTACAGAATTTAATAATATACCTCCAGGACTTATTCATTTAAATATTAATGGAAATCATATTGAAAAATTTAATGGTTCAAATATGTTTTCCCTTAAGGAACTATTTATATCAAATAATAGACTTGAAAGTATTACCTTTCCACCAAATATTGAATATATTGATATGTCTGAGAATTTAATAGAAACTATTTATGGTTTCCCATGGAGTCTTAAAATTCTTGATGTAAGTGATAATTGTCTTGATGAAATTCGCAAGTTCAATAATTTATTGCAAAAAGTATGTTTGGCCAAAAATAATTTGGTAAAACTTCCAGATATGCCAGATACAATCACACATTTTGATGCATCATCTAATGAAATTGAGAAAATCAATATCCATTTATCAACATCTCTTGTCTTTTTAGATTTAGAAGGTAATTCAATTGAAGAATTTACAAGTAAATTACCTGAATCATTAGAAACTCTTGATTTATCAAAGAACCAATTAAAAGAGATGCCAGAACTTCCATCAAAGATTGAGAAAGTTTATTTGAATGATAATTCTATTGACAAATTAAAAAAAATTCCAGAAACTGTACAAACACTGCATATTAATGATAATGTGTTGACAGAGCTCCCAGATGAATTGTTAAAGAGATATACTTATTCAAATTTAGATCTTCGATATGAGGGAAATTTTATTAATGATGATGATGATGAATATAATTTTATTGGAGATTTTTGGGATAGACTACCAGATAATAAAACTTTAACTACTACTAGTACATCTGCTGCAGCGGCAGCAGCAAATCCAACTCAAAGTGCTCCTGGTCAAGGCAACTCTACCACATCATCAAGTTATTATAATTCATCACCATCAACAACAAATACTAGCACCCAAAATTTTAAGACAAATTATAATCAATACAACGGTACAACATATTATGGAAATAATCGGTGGGGATATAATAATAATAATTATAGTCAAGGAGGATACTATGGTCAAGGTGGATACTATGGAAATAATTATTATAGTAGTTATTCCTATTCACCAGTACAAACTAAAACCAGAAGTTCAAATCCAAATTGGATCAGTGTTAATTATAAAAAGAAAGTAACCATTTAATTAAAAATTGATATTTGTTTATTTTACTATTATTTTTTTATCATAAAAGTAATAAAATGAAAGAATACTTATTAGATTTAACAACTCTAATTACTCTTATTTCGGATATATGTCATGATCCCGATATTGAAAATAGATATGGAAACTTGGAAGATTGGAAAAATCATAATAAAAGTATTTATGATCATATAATAGATGAAAAAGAAAATCCTGTTTTGAAGAAAATTAAAGAAAAAGTTAAAGAAGGTAAATTATTAACAACAAAACCTGTTTGGAATAAATTTGAAGGTATGATCCTTAGATTTGGGAGTGATGCAGAAATTCAAAACATGAAAAATTTAAAAATTGAAGTTGTCGAAGATGATAAAAGTGAAGAATATATATTTCCCAGTACAAGACTTTGGACTGAAGAAAGTAGAAGTATATATGGGACTGCTTCCAAATATAATTATATCATTGTTACAGGCAATATTAGTGTTTTAACAGATGCCTTTAAATATAATGATCACATTGAATACATTGCCCATAGATCAAGATGCTTTGTTGGAAAGAAAAATATTTCAAATAGTACTTGAGAAAATTGATTTTTAAATCATATATGAAATTATTTTATATTACATATATTATAATTAATAATGAATATCGGACAATTTATTAACGGTTCAAGTCTCTTAGAACAATTAGGAGACGGTGATTTTAATATTCACATCAAAATTAAACAAAGAAATGGAAGAAAATCTTGGACTTTTGTTGAAGGATTAGTTAAATTAAATGAGGAAGAAGGTAAAGAAAATGAAATGTTCATGGAAGAATTAGCAAAAAAATTAAAACATAAATTTAATTGCGGAGCAAGTATTTCAAAAGAAGATCTATCTTTAAAAATGATGGGTGATCATCGTGAAGGTATTAAAGAATATATTTTAAAGAATTTTAATATCAAGGAAGATCAAATTAAAATCCATGGTTTTTAAATAATTTAAAAACAAACATTACGTGGAATTATTTTTTTATCAGTGTCATAATAATAGTCATAAGTTAAACTATCAAAAAGTCTTCTTTGATGTTTGTATTTTTCATAAGGGTAAATAGGGTATCTTGGATTACGGCTTTGTTTAACACATAAAGAATCTGTTTCGGCTAAATTAACCATATTTTCCATTCTGTTCATCATGTACCATTTGGCTAAAAATAATAAAATAATAAGTACAACTAAACCAGTGATAACATAATTTTGCATATTTATATATATTATTAAAATTGAAAAAAATAATTTAAAAGTTATTATTTATGTTATTTTATAATAAGATGAATAATTCAAAAGACATATCGATTGATAATATAAATGTAAGTGTACCCAATAAACAATTATTGATAAATACAAAGTTGAAAGTATCTTATGGCAGAAAATATGCTCTCATAGGTCATAATGGACTTGGTAAATCAACTCTTCTAAAACAGATTAATGAAAAAATTCTTCCAATCCCAACAAATATAGATATTTTTTATGTTGACCAAGAAATAGATTTTGATGGAAATGAGACAATTTATAATATAGTTTTAAGTGCAAATCGAAAAAGAAATAAATTAATGAAGAAATTAAATTCATTAGAAGAAGAGTTAGTTGATGAAGATAAATTAAATGAATATAATCAAACATTAGAAGAATTAGAAAAATTAGACTATTCAAAAGATGAATCTATGATCAGAAAAATATTATATGGTTTAGGTTTTGAATCATATCAACAGGATTTGAAATATAATCAATTTTCAGGAGGTTGGAAGATGAGAGTTGCTTTGGCTAGAGGTTTGTATATGCGGCCAACTCTTCTTATGTTAGATGAACCGACAAATCATTTAGATTTAAATACCGTTATTTGGCTCACAGATTATCTTTCTTCATCTTGGAAAAAAACTCTAATTGTTGTATCTCATGACATTAATTTTATTAATTCTATTTGCACAGATATAATCCATTTGGAAAATAAACAACTCAATTATTATAAAGGTAATTATTATAAATTTCGGCAAGAATATGAAAAAAATCAAAGGCAAATAGAAAATGATTGGAATAAAATTCAAAATAAGATTAAAGAAATGAGAAAGAAAAGCACAAAAAAAGAAATTGTAGATGAATTTATAAAAAAAAATAAAGATAAAGAACCAATAAAACCATATCGTGTGAGAATTAATTTTAAGGAACCAACAATAATTAAATGGCCTGCTCTATTTATGAAAAAGGTGACTTATGGGTATTCTGAAGATAAATTTTTATTAAAAAATATCAGTTTAAAACTTTCCGAGGATGATAAAATTACTATTGTTGGGAAAAATGGTGTTGGTAAATCAACATTACTTAAACTTTTAGCCGGAGAAATTAATAATCCATTAAAAGGAGAAGTTCTAAGGAATCCTAATTTAAAAATTGGTTATTATACTCAACATATGGCCGACAAACTTCCTTTAGACAAAACTCCCATTCAACATCTTCAAGAAGTTAACAACAATCTTCAAATGGAGGATGCCAGAAAACTTTTAGGAACTATCGGCTTAGAAGGAAAACTGCATCATACAACTATATCACTTTTATCAGGTGGACAAAAGGCCAGAGTACTTTTGGCAACTATCAATGCGATTACTCCCCATGTGCTTCTCTTAGATGAACCAACAAATCATTTAGATATTGAATCCATTGATGCATTAATAGAAGGTATCAATAATTTTAAAGGTCCAGTAATTGTAATTACTCATAACATTGAATTAATTTCAAAAACAGAATGTAGAATTATGGAATTAGTAGATCAAAAATTACATGAAATAGATTTTGATGATTATTATGAAAAGGTTTTAGGAGAAATAAATTCTTAATATATAATATATGAACACCATAAAAATATTGGATCAATTATCCATCTTATACAAAAGGGAGGATACTATTGCTAAAATAAAGGATCAGTTTGAAACTGAACCACAAAAAATTATGGGTGATCAAAAGACAGTTTGGTTGGTTATCCAAGATCCAAATACGAGAACCTACCCAAAAGATTGGAAAAGTGTTGGTATTTTTAAAAATGTATCTTGGATAGGGAATGTGGATGATTTTAATAATCTGGATGGGCAAATTGATGGAACTGTTTTATATATTTGTTATATGACTGCTAGATTTAACGGTTCAATTCGTGATGAAAAATTGGATTTAGTTATAAATAAGTTAAATAAAGGAAAAATTATTATAGTTCCTGTAATTCCAGGGAGGGACACAGGGCATCTAGTTGACAACTCATATAAAGACTATAAAGTCTATGAAATATATTTGAATAGCGACCAACAGAGTATATTTGAAGATAAAGGCAAATATACAGAGTTAGGAAAAAAAATAACAAGTATTGGTCAAGCAACTAAAATAGACACACCGAAACAAGAATCTACAACAGATAAAACAGTTTGGTTAGTTAACCAAGACCCTGCAGTTAATTGGCCTAAATGGCAAAATACACCAATTTTTAAGGGTGTTGATTTACGATATTATACTTATGATGATTTTGACAAATTAGCTAAAGTAAATGGTAAAATATTATATCTTTTATATGCATCAACTGCTAGAATAGAAACAACTCATTTAAACACAGATAATTTTTTACAAGTTAAAAGTAAATTAGGTAATGGTAAAATTGCCATTCTTGTCGCTAGACCAGGAAATAAATCCAGTTCTCCTCATGTAGCTTCGGTAGAAGTTAGAAATGTAAAATATGAAGCGTTTACTATTTGGGTTGCGCTTAGACCAAATGCAGAATTAAAGGAAGCAGAAGATTATTCCGAATTAATTGAGTGGTTAAAAAATTGATTTTATTTATACAAGGATTTAAAAATATAATTCATATACTAATTATATTTTATGGATCTTCAACAGAAACAACAAAGATTAAAAACTATCTTACAAGAAAATAGTTATATCTTACCATCTTATCAACTTTATGGTGGTTATGCTGGTTTTCAAGATTATGGTATTTTAGGTGTAAGACTTAAAAATAATTTAATTCAAGAATGGAGGAAATTTTTTATCTCAGATCAAGAAAATGTTTATGAAATTGAAACTCCTAATATCATGACTTACAATATGCTCAAGGCATCTGGCCATGTAGATCGCTTCACTGATTTTATCGTCAATGATGATAACGGTAATTGTTATCGCGCCGATCATTTAGCAAAAAATTGGTTTACTGAACACAATATGAAAAATTTAGCTGACCAAGTTGATTCATTTGACAAACAAAAATTAGAATTTTATATCAATAAATATGAAATGATCAAGGGTCCTTTTGATAAGGATTCAAATAAAAATTTACCAGTCAAGGTACTCGTAAAAAATTTAATGTTTGAAGTTGCACCAGCAAATACAACAAACTCAACACAAAATAAAGTTGATTTTCTTCGACCAGAAATTGCCCAAGGTATTATTTTAAATTTCAAATCTTGTCAACAATTTTTGCAAAAAGAAGCTTCTTTTGGTATTGCTCAAATTGGCAGATCTTATAGAAAAGAGATTTCACCAAGACCTTTTACAAGGATGAGAGAATTTTGGCAAGCAGAAATTGAATATTTTACCGATCCTAAAAATAAATATCATCCTCTTTATGAAACAATAAAGGATATTTCAATTCCATTGCTTACCCAAGAAATGCAGTTACAAGAAAATTATAATCCCTTGAAGATTAAAATTGAAGATGCTTTATCTAATGGTTTGGTAAATAACCAACTTCTTGCTTATTATTTAGGCAAAATTTATCTTTTTGTGACAAAAATTGGTCTTAAAGAAGACAAAATTAGATTAAGACAACATTTACCCAGTGAAATGGCTCATTATGCCACTGAATGCTGGGACCTTGATGCTTTGGTCGATGGTGAATGGTTAGAATGTATTGGTTGTGCAGATCGAGGCTCTTATGATTTACAAGGTCATGCAAATTCAACTTCTGTATCCCTAAAATCAAAAAGAATTTTAGAAACACCAATTACTCAAAAAGTTTTAAAAATTAAACCTGATCTTAAAAAAATTTCTCAAAGATATAAAGAACTTACTCAGAAAATAGCCAAACATTTTAATAACTTGTCTCAATCAGAAATAAAAGAAATTCAACAGACTATGCAAAAGGAAAATGAAAGTATATATATCTATATAGATAATTCAGTATGTGTCCTAACTAAAGATCTTATTAAAATAGAAGAAGATATTAATAAAATTTATTATGAAGAATATTACCCACATATTATTGAACCTTCATTTGGTATTGATAGACTTATCTACGCAACCCTGGAACAAAATTTTTGGTCTCGAAAAGAGGATAGTAATCGTACTGTATTATCTCTTCCTTATTTCTTAGCACCTTATGATGTAGCAGTTTTCCAATTATCTAAAAATGAAAAATTAAATAATAAAGTTGACTCTATTGTGAAATTACTAAGAGATAATAATTTTAATTGTTATACAGACAATTCAAGTGTTGGTATAGGTAAGAAATATGTGAGATGTGATGAAATTGGTATTAAATTTGCAATTACGGTAGATTTTGATTCTCTTAATGATGAAAAGGTAACAATAAGAGACAGGGATAAAATGAAACAAGTTCGTATAGATATCAATGATATTGTGGAGACATTAAGCCTCATGTTAGATAAACAAATCTTTTAATTTATTATTCACCGTTGGTATTTTGAGCCTAAAATTTAATTTTTTATAAAAATTATTTTCTAAAAATTTATCATAAGATATCCATTCAACTGTTCTTCTAATATTATCATGAATTTCTCGATCACCAAATATTTCTGGATCATAGTAATATTTTAATTCAATAAAATACAATGCATATTTACAATATTTGATATACAATGGCTCACTTTTTTTTAATTTTGATCTGATAAACTTTTTTCTAAATATTTTATTTGATTCTTCATAAACTTCTCTAGTAACTGTACCTATAATATTTTTGTCCTTTTTATCTGTGCATCCCCCAAAATCTTCATATTTTCCTCTGGAATGAATTAACATTAGTTCATAATTATTTGTATCAGGATTTTTTCTATAAAACAGAACACCCCCAGCTCTTAAAGGTTTATCAGGATCATCATCTAAGAAAAATGTTGGTCTATCATCCTTAGACATAATAAAATTGATATTTGAATATAATAAATTATAATCTTATATTATTTATATCAATTTTTATGTATGAGTACATCAAAAATAAAATTAAATACTAAAACAAATTATTGGTTATATGTTTTAACAAAAAATAATTATGATGACTTTAAAAAGTATAAAGGTAATTTTATAACTTTTATGGATGGAGATAATATTAAAAAAGGTGATGTTGTTATAATTTTTTGTAAAGAAAGATTAAATTCTGGTTTTGCTGGTATTGTTCAAATGAAAAATGATGTTATTATTAATAAAAATAAAGGATTTGTTGGATTATTAAAAACAAATCAATATAAAGATATTGGTGAACCAAATCAAACTCATAAAATATTCAAAGATAATAATTTGAATAGAGATTATGGTGAAGTATCATTTAAAAAAAATTTTATTGATCTTATAAGACCTGACATGATTATAAAATCCTTAAATACCGATGCATCTGGATATAAAAATACAATGTCATTTAGAGGTAAATATTTAAAAAAAGAAAATGTAACAATAAAATTGGATCTATATGGAAATAAAATTGTTGATAAATTGTTAGAAACCGCAGAACAAGATGAAGAAGAGGAAGCCCATAAACAACAGAAAAAAAAAGAAGAAGAACAAGAACAATCTGATTCAGATGACATTGAATTTCAACCAAGTCCCAAAAAACCATCTAGAAAAGAATTAGATAAATTAAAAAAAATTGAGCAAATAAAAAAATTAAAGGCAAAACCAAAAATTGAAGACTATGTTAAAAAATATAAAGAGAAAAATAACATTGTAATTTGTAGTGATGATGAAGATGAGGATTTAGACGATGCGAGTGAAAATAAAGATCAATCTGATGATGAAGGAACAATACCAATTATGATTGTTCCTTGCAAAGACTATGATTTTGATGAATTATTAGATCAAAATAAATATTTTCAGAAACATTATAAAAAATGTAAAAAATGTGATATTACAAATAATAATAACTCGGATATTTTACAAACCATCGACAAGGCCGAGGTAGAAGTTATAGAGATAACATCCGAAAAACATGGATATTTTAATCCAGCATTAGATGCCTATTTTAGTTTAAAAAAATATGTGCCTATGACAGATGAAGATAAAGAAAATTTCATCAGAGTAATTTATATCAATAATGATCATGAAATTTATAATGGTTGTTTATTAGTAGCATATAAATGAAAAAAATTGATTTTACAATATAATGATATTTATTGATATCTTTTTAATTTATTATCCCTTAATAGAGACAATATGCCTAAGCCTCCTATTAAAAAAAAAGTTGAGGATGAAATTTCTGATAATGAGGACCAACTCTCCGAAGAACAACAATCAGAAGAAAAGAAAGACATGAACAATACATGCCCTTGTGGCAATCCCAATTGTAAAAATCATATAAAGAAATCTGCTGATTCAATTATCAAAGATGTTGCCAAAGAAATGTTTGATAAGGAAATGGATTTAGAAAAAACAAAAACAGCCTTTTTATATGAAGGATTAAGTTATGATCATGCACGACAAATGCCATATGATATTCAAACAAAGCTAAAACAATGTTCATTTTGCCAAAAATATTATAATAGAGGGGAACAAGATGGAATCACTGGTAGCTATAAAAATAGTATGTTGACTGCTGAGTTTAATGGAGAACTTGTTTGTTACCATTGTCTTTACCAAATTAATTATAATATGGAAGCTAGAACAAATTTTGATGGTATTTTTGGTAAAACTATTTATGAATATGTTATGGATTGTAAGGACTATCATAATAAAAGCAAATGCCAGCATTCTGATGAATGTTTCTTATGTGATTTCTTAAATGGAAAGAAAATAGAAGGTATTCAATTATCTGATGATCTTTATGCAATGGCATGTTCCTTAGACTTGGCAGATGATAATCCGGAAGTTGACCAAGATGAAACATCAAAGTATCGCATTATGGTTACAATTTAATAAAGTTTCAATGTATCAGGTGTAAGATCTATCATAATGAATGGTAAAATTCTATTCCAAGGAACATCAAAAACAAATTCTCTGCTATATTTTTTTAATCTTCTAGGTTTGGTATCCTTAAAACTTTCTGCATCAAAAATTAACCCTCGAGTCATGAATCTATCTAATGTAATAAATAAAGTATCATTACCATACCTTCCTTTCCTTTCATAAATATAAACTTTATCAAACGGGTAATTTGTACTCACCCACTTTGTACAAACCTGAATTTCAATATACTTATACTTAAAATTTTGATCTGTAATAATTAGGTCTTGTTGATAAATATCTGGGTTATCTCTAATGAAATCACCTAATTTTTCTTTTAATTTATCTCTGGCTGGTAAATCATATTTTTCATACAATTTTTTATCAAACACTGAATGTTTACCCTGTAAAGAAGGATCATATATATATTTTCCCATTATATATATAATCAATAAATAAATCAAACGCATAGCATATAAAAATTAACTTGCCTTAGAAAAGTTTTTCTTGATCAGTAAAACTCTATTCTGAAGATCTTTATAATGCTCTCGTTGTTTTTCTATTTCTTCATCTTGTTTTAATAAATGAATTTTATCTTCAGAAACTGCTGATTGTAATAATAAACTTAACATTGATTTTTCTATTTCTCTAACAACATTACTCATAATTATTTTAGGAGTTGAGTGAGCAATGACCTGCTTAATTGAAAAGAAATATCCTTCTAAAAATTTAGAGATGGCTTCAGCTGTATAATTTTCTGATTTAGTGACTTGATATAAAGTATTGATAAAGTCTTTATTATCTGTCCAAATATAATCATTTTCATTTCTTAGAAGCTCATTAATAAGGTCCTTTGTTTTATTTTTGGATTTAGAAATAATTTCATCTATTAAAATAGTCATAATATAGGCTGCTAATTGTGGATAAAGGGCAAATTCTTCTTCAACAGAGATTTCTTTAATTAAATTAATTAGAATATCACAAATACCATCAACACAAATTAATGATTGTCCTTGGAGTTTCATAATAGGTTTATATTTATTATCTGTCATACATGCTTCTAATATTTGAATGGGTGGGATATGGAAAGACATATGGTTACCTTCAAAACTAGAAATAATATGTTTATAATATTCATCATTATAAATTGCCTTATCATCAAAAGGTTTAATATTTATTAACTGTTCTCTATATTCAATAAATCTGTCTTTAATTAATTTACCTGTATTTAATTTATTACCTCTGGATTCAATGGAATCTACAAATCGATGAGCAAAATTAGAAATATACTTATTCATAAATTGTAATTTACCTTCTTTACTTGCTGGTATTTCCTGACCTAAATCTTCTAATTTTTTATTTAATTTAGTTTCTAAGGAAATAATTTCGGTCATAACTGAAGGAAGCATTTCACTTATAGAAGAGATCAAAATCTTACTTAAATTATTTGTAAGATTATTTGTTCCAATTCGGTCTCTATATATAGGTCTTTTATATTCGGGATGTCCGGTAAAATATTCTTTTTCAATTTCATAACCTTTCAAGATATTAGCATCTTTCATTTCTTTACTAGATCTGTTTTTAACCACATAATAACCATAAGTTAGCATCAAACTTTTAGAAATATTGTTAGTTAAATATTCACCAACATGAGTATCAGGATTCATCAAATCAGGTTTTGTAATCACACCTATAATTTTCTGATTTGCTAAATTACCTTTCTTTTTAATTAATCCTAAACCAATATCAGCCTCCAAATCACTTCTGGCCTGCATTACTGCTAACACAATCGTACGTCTATTAGTAATATAAGATGAAACCAATTCTTCAATTCTTTCTTTAATATCTTCAGGTTGTCCTTTATCTGTACAAGCTACAACAGTTAAACCTGGGAGATCGACTAGGGAAAGATTTGGAACGGTTGCTGCATAAATATTAATCACTATAGGTTTAGAACTAATATTCATCCCAGGTCCGGCAATTTCATTTGTTTTCTGAACAATAAATTCACGGATTGCATTAATTTCAGTTTCTTGTGGAACAGGTAATTTAATGTTAATTTTTTTTTCAACTTGCCATCCTTCTTGAGTATAATCACCAAATTCAACATATCCATCTGTGGTCATAGATTTAACTTGATGTAGTCGGATGCTTAGAGGGGTACGGGTAACCATATTACTTCCAGTTGGGAGCAAATCAAATGACATAATATTGTTAAGAACACTACTTTTACCAGAAGATTGTGTACCAACCACCGTAAGTTGAGGAAGCGTAAGCTCTGGCTTGGATTCTGTTAAATTAGTTTCACTAAAAAGTCCATTAATTTCATTGGCCATGTTCAAAATTTGATTGTCAGATAATTGCTTAATTGTACTTGTCATTCTGTCTGCTGTGAGCCAACCATACATTGTATTAGATAAGTTCGTTAAATTCATTGTACTCATACTATATGAGTATATAATTTAAATAGATAATTATTTATTTTCAATTTTAAATATATACAGTATAATAAAGGATGAGACTTTTTCATGTACCATCAAATAAATGTAGTCATATGATGGATGGCATGAGCTCT
>OBIC01000179.1_pt1 | contig 24853 bp, 20 predicted proteins | sample 1519831 | NCBI WGS metagenome assembly OBIC01 (sample SAMN03019805, study PRJEB22545) | beach sand metagenome | biome: beach; feature: sea beach; material: beach sand | place: USA: Municipal Pensacola Beach, FL | collected 2010-10-20 | depth 40-45 cm m
GCTCGAGTATTCGGCGCAGGGCAAGAGGACCATCGAGCGCGAGGGCCTGGTGGCGATGCGCCATTACACGGCGTGGCTCGACGAGAAGCGCCACCCGTTCCCGACCAAGACCTATGACCCGGTGTATTTCTCGAGCCGAGTGGCCCGCAAGTCGAAGGCGGTGGAGGCTATCTACGCCAGCCCGCCTATCCACGAGTTTATGCCGCGCGGGATGTCCGACCACGACACGGCGCGCATTATGACCCATCTGCTCGACTATCACCACAACGAGACCCGACCACGGGCCCAGATAGAGGAGCAACTCGACCAGCTCGGTGACGTTGGCACAGCGTTCGGTCACGTCTATTGGGACTATGAGGAGCGGGTCTGTGGCTACTGGCAGCGGGTCCCGATGGAGGTCAACAGCATCGACCCTCTGACCGGGCAGCCGATTAGCTGGTGGATTGACGATGGGAACTACAAGTGGGTTCGCAAGCGCAAGGTCATCAAGGACAGCCCGCGCTTCAAGAGCTTGAGCATCTGGCAATGCTTCCCGGACGATACCGTGACCGAGATTCAGGACGGGCTGTTCTTCATCTTCCTCGATCACATCTCGGCGGCCACCGCGCGGCAGCGCATCAAGACCGATGGCTGGCGCAAAGAAGCGGTAGAGTGCGCGCTCAAGATGGGTGGCTACGATAACGAGTCAGGCGTCACCGCGCTGACCGGTATTATGGACCGGCTCAAGTGGATGCAGGAGCTTGGGCTTCGTAGCGACCACATCAGCGACGCCTTCCGCACGAAGGATGGCACCAAAGCCGTGGAGGTGATGGAGGTTTGGTATCGGGAGAAGGACGAGCTACGCCGGGCCGTAGTGCTCAACCGAATGGCCATCGCGAAAGATGGCCCGAGCCCCTACGGTCACGGCCTGTTTCCGTTTACTAAGTCGGTCAATTACCGTCTGGCCGGGCAGTTCTGGGGGATGTCTGACTACCACGTGATCCGGTGGCTCAACCGTGGCATCCAGACAATGCGGAACGCCGGCCTGACCGAGGCCCTGATAGCGGCGATGCCACCGCTCCTGATGGGCGCTGGGCTGAAGCTCACCGGGATGCGCTGGGAGCCTGGAGCTCAGTGGAACTATGATGGCGATGTGTCGCAACTCAAGTGGTTCGAGTCATCGGGCCGCGCTATCCGCGCCAGCGAGGAACACGCGCAGAGCCTGATGCAGCAGATGGATCGAGCTATGGGCTCGAGTGACATCAATCGCGGTATCGCCTCGAGCACCAAGGGAGTGGCGGCCACCAACGTCAACCTGGCGTTCGAGTCGGCAGGGATGAAAGAAAAATTGTTCATTGGAAACTTCGGGGACCAGTGCCTGGAACCGTGGGCCGATATGGCCCGGCAGTGCTGCCAGCAGTTCCAGGAGTATGAGGTTCAGCTACGCTTGGACGGCCCGAAGTCGCCACCCATCACCGTCTACCCGGAGCACTACCGGGACGCCGACCTTTATGCGGTGCCGACGGCGGCCACCTCGAGCACGAAGCACCTGCACGAGAAGCGCCTGCAGGACCTTTACCAGCTCGCCACCCAGGAGCCGAACGCGAACCGGCGCAACGCTTGGGAACTCCTGGTCGAGGCCATCGCCCCTTACGAGAAGTCGAACATTGTGCTGAGCGAGGAAGAGATTCAGCAGCAGCAACAGGCGCAGATGCAGCAGCAGGCTCAGCAGATGGGCCTGGGCGGCGTGGGTGGCCAGATGCCGGGGCCCGGGCAGTTGCCTGACGGTGGCTACGAGACGGGCACCAACGAGATGGCGGCCGAGCTGGCTGCGGCGATGGGGGCGGCGTGAACGGCCTGCCCAAAGGTGACAACCTCGAGTTCATCCGCTTCCTAGCCCAGCGCCAGCGGGTGACGCTGCGGGAGGCTTACGGGATGGCGGCGGCGGCTGTGGGGGTGCAGCACCTGTTGGCTGAGGAGGGAGTGGTCGATGGGATACACGCTCACTTCGCCACCGCTTCGCGCAAGCTACTGGCCACGGCCCTGGGGGAGACCAGTCCGGCTGCAGCGGCGGCAGCGTTCGCGGAGTCGCAGGCGGCCAGCAAAGTCTTGGAGGGTCTACGGGGTCTGATAGACCTCATCGACCGGGAGGAGCGCGTATACCTGGAGACGCTCAAGAGCGGCTCTGAAGAGGAGATGGCAGAATGGTAGGAGATGACGGCGTGGCTCTGGAGACAGTGCCCGCCCTGAACCCCACAGCAGAGGACACCGCGCGTGACTCGTTTATCTCGAGGATGACCTCGAGCACCGATGACGGGATTGACCTCGACGACCGGCCGGCGGAGGTCGCAGAAGAGTCTGTCGAGGATGATGAAGATTTTTCTAGCGAAAACCTGGACAGCGCGGAGGAGTCTGAGGTAGAATCAGAGGTAGCAGACGACGAGGCTCCCAGTGAGGACGGACACCCCGAAGAGGCCGCGGGCTCCCAAGAGGAACACCCCGAAGGCGCCGGGCCCGAATCCGAACAAGCGGAACACCCCCGAAAGTATGCCGGAAAATACGCCACCATTGAGCAGTTCGAGTCGAGCCACGCTGAACTCCAGCGAACGCTGACTCAGACTCAGCAGAGTGCCGCGATGATGCAGCACGAGCTTGAGACGCTGCGGGGGCGTCAAGCGCAAACCCCGGTTCGGTATGAGCAACTTAGCAAAGAGGACCGGGAATACTGGGAGCGACTCGGCGAAGATTATGAAGCCGATCCTCGAGACCTCTACGTTCAGCACCAGGTCGCACAGCGGCAGAACCAACACATCCACGAGCAGCAGCGTCACCAACGCTACACCAACACGCTCAACGAGGTGATGGAGTTTGCCACCAGCGGCAAGTTCTCCGAGAACGAGCAGTTCATAGCCAACAAGCTGACGCAACACGGCACCCTCTCTCTGGCGTCTCGAATGCCACCCGAGCTGATGGGCGAGTGGACGAAAAGCTACATCGAGGATATGGACCGCCTGGCCAAGCTGGAGAAAGAGGTCGCCCGCCACAAAGACGCCGTTGAAGCGGCTCGACGGGCGGGTATCGAGGAAGCCCGGCAAGCGAAGTCTCTAAAGAAAGAGGCACGCACAGCAGCCGGCTCGGCAACTGCCCGACGCCCTGGGGCCCCCAGTAAATCCAAGATGCTGCAACAACTTTTGGCATCTCAGGATTCCGGCGGCTATGCCTACTGAGTAAGAGTCTGGCCGCCTAGAAAAAACTAGGAGGTTAGATACAGTGGCACCGATTTCGGGAACTTTAGCGACTCAGAGCGAGACCGCTAGCAAACGCCCAGATATTGCAGACCTTCGGCTACTCGAAAAGTCTGCAGCACGATTCCTCGGTCTTTTGACCGATAGCAAGCGGCGCATCCGTCGTTTGAAGAACAGCAAATACGAGGTGCAGGAGCGCCGCCCCCGCGGCACCGTCACCCAGATCGACAACGGCGGTGGATACAATAACTCCGCCACCACCCTGACCCTGGATAGCAACACCCACTTGACCGTGGGGGACTATCTCTACCTGCCCGCCTCGAGCGAGATGATTAAGGTTACCGCCGTTGACAGCGGCGGCACCGACATCACCGTGGTCCGAGGCGTGGGAACGACTGCCGCTACGATGTCAGACGATGCCTATGTGGTGCGCCTGGCCCGTGGCGCTGAGGAGGGTTACACCATCGGTTCGAGTTTCATTACCGGCACCACCCAGGTGACCAACTACGCCGGAATAATCACGACTCCGGTGAGCTGGACCAACCTGGAATTGCAGGAATGGAGCTACCTGGGCAAAGGTCAGAAAGAGTCTCGTATGATGGCCGACCGTGAGGCGATGGCCATCGAGCATTTGAAAGACATCGAGCGGATGCTTTTGGTGTCCGAGAAGAGCACCGCGACCAGCTCGAGCAAAGTGACTCGCACCACCGAGGGGCTCATTCCCTCGTGCGTGACCTACCGCACCGACCACGGCGGGGCAGCCGATATCACCCACGCGGAATACCGCGCGGACTTCGTGACCAACCTGTTCCGCAACGGCGACTCGATGGAGAAGGTCGGCTTCCACAGCCTGGCCGCTCTGGAGATTGTCGAGGGATTTGGTTTAGGCTTGAATCAATACTTCCCCGACGAAAAGAAGGAGCACGAGCTGGGATTCCCGGTGACCAAATACCGGACCAGCAAAGGCTACATCGACATTATTCATCACCCGCTGATGGATGACCTCACCACCTACACCGACGAGGCGGTGATCGGCTATGACCAAAAACAGGTCAGATTGGCCCTACTCGAGGACACCAAATACAACGAGAATATGCAGCCCAAAAATGAAAAGCGCAGACTCGATGAGTGGTGCACAATCGTGGGCTTGGAGGTCACCTACGAGGAGACCCTGGTATACGTTTACGATATGGCTGCCTAAGCCAACCCGTAGGAGCGCCCCTTCGGGGGCGGCTCCCTTTTCAATTGAATAAGGAGAGACACACAGATGGCCAAGAAGAAGAGCCAGGAAGAACTGGGGGGCGAAACCCCTGATTCTCCCCGCACCAAAGTCCTGCAGCGAGTCTACGGCTCGAAGTGGGCAAAGCACAAAGTTCGATTCCCCTGGCGACGCGTCCGAGTGAAGGACCGAGGACAGGGTTCGACCCCGAAGGAGTCGGTTCCCCAGGACGGCTACGCGCAGTTCGTCCCCACCCCGGAACCCGTGGGCGAGCACCCGGTGACCCACGAGCGCATTCCCAACGCTAAGGACTTGTCGGGCGCTGCCCGCATCGTTCGCTCGGAGTATGTGACCCGTGACCCCGAGGAGATTCACTACCTCGACAGGCGCTCGTGCACCAAGTTGGGCGACAAGGTTCCGCGCGTGGACCCGCCGCAGAACCCCACCAGGGTCAAAGGACCCGACGGTAGTCTATACGTGCTACGCACGGAGTGGGTGGAGATCGACGAACACGGCTCCGTGTTCGCGGTGAAGTAGGATGCACAGGGTTCAGTTACGCGACCTGTTCTGGCGACTCGTGGGGCTACCTTCCACCGAGTATATCGCCACGGGGAAAATCAGTGCAGACGACGTTGACCTGCTAATCTGGCAGGGCATCTGCGAGTTTGCTCAAGTGGCTGAACCCGTGCACCTACACGCCAAGCAGTCGGAGTCTTTGAGTTCGGGGGACAATAGCTATGACTACCCCTCGGACTTCTGGAAACTCCGACGCAACGCCCAATGCACCGCCAGCGGTCTGCCGGTGGTGAGGGTCCCCGAGGATTTCGTGGACCAGCTCATCGACGGCAACTATCCGGTGCCCGAGAGTCAAGACGTGGTCTACATATACGACGTGGGTCTCAACAGCGGAACGCCGAGCTATAAGATTTGGCCTACCCCGAGCGGCAGCGGGACACTTAAGCTCTACTACCTGCGGGTGCCCACCAAGCTGGGCGACCTGGCGGGGGACTCGACAGAATACCCGGACTTGCCCGAGATGTTTCATAGATACCCGGTGTTCTGGGCGGCTTATCTGTTCTACCAGTCCAACCCAGACGCGCCCGCCAAAGACCCTAGCCCCTGGCTGCAGATCGCCCAAGAGAAAGCCCAGCAGCTACGCAAAGAAACCAACGAGCAGTTCTTGGGCGACCAGCGCCCCCGGCGTGAGTGTAACCTATTCTTCGCGATGGAGTCGGCCTACCCGAACGAATACCCGTGAGTCAGCTACAGAGACATAGAGAGCGCCCCGGTATAGGTGGGGCTTCGCAAACACCGGTAGACGGCAGCGAAGCCTACACTCTACAGAATATGATTGTGGACCGGGACGGCGTTATCAGGATGCGCCCCGGCCTGGTGCAGCTCGGCAGCGACGAGACAGATTTCATTACGCACATAAGTCTGCACCCGAGTTCGAGCCGGTTCCTCATTTTTTTGACCGACGCATTCAACCTCAAGTATATGGACCTCGAGCACGTGAGCTACGCGACCACGTTGCTAAAGGCTTCGTGGAACGCCATCAACTGCAAGCACTTCATCGGCGGCGGTGATGACCTGGGGGCCCTTGTGTATGGGACCCCCAAGCTCTACTGGATGGCATTCTTGGCCACTGTTGGCGGCACAAAGGGCGCGCTGTGGGCAGTGGATCGCAGTATGAACATATCCGAGATAACTGACGCCAACGACGGATACTGGGGCGAGATGCACGGACTGCTCAACGTGGGCACCGATGGCAACGAGATTCAATACTCGGACCCGGCAGATTCCGAGACCTGGCCGGCGGCCAGCGTTATCAACGCCCCTCGTGAGGTGGGCAAGATTCTGGCCATCGTCCCGTTTAGCGACGGGCAGAGTCTTATTCTCGGCAACCGCGGCGTGGGTCTACTGCGCGGCACCGATGAGGACACGATTGCGGTGGAGGCCATCAACGGATTCCCCGCGGCCGACCCGGCACACAGCGCGGTGAAGTGCGGCAGTCGTGTGGTGTGGATGGCCCCGGGCCCGCGCATCGTGGCCTACGATGGCTCGATGGTGCGCCTGGATTGGCCGGTGCACGAGGAGATGCGGGACGACCTGAGCGACCTGCAGACTCTACGCTTCTGGTGGGACTCGTCCATCAACTGCTACTGCGTGGGCGACCCTGAGCGCGGCACTGTCTACCTGTTCGATATGGACCGGCAGCGGTGGATCGGGACCTGGGTATTTGGTGAGAACGACAACAACCTCGACGGCGAGATGGTCGGCATTGCCTACCGCGACACCGACGCCACCCCCTACCAGCGCCAGATTCTGGCTGTGGACGACAAGATTTGCGAGTTTGATTACAGCGCCACTGCTGACCTGGGCTCATCGTTCACCTGTAGGATCGAGAGCGAGCCGAACGACCTGGGAGTGCCCGAGAGTTACAAGCAGGTTGACAAGATTTACATCGACGGTGGGGGGACCTGGAGCGTCCGTCTGTATGTGCGCGCCACCTCGCAGGCGGCCTGGTCCGAGCAGGGCAGCGCGGTGAGCGTGACCGCCCCGGGCTGGGCCTACCTGGAACCCAACTATTGGTTGGGTGAGCGCAAGGTGACCATCGAGGCGAACTCGCAGGCCGGGCTGTTCTTCAAGTCGATGTCGATTGATGAACGGGTTGTGGGGTTGAGTTACTGATGCCGGCGGTTCCTGAAAGAAGCGGAAGCGGATACATCGGCCCGGTCCCTACCGAGCGGGGTGATGAGAGAGTTTCCCGTTGGCGGCGACGCATCACAGACTTTGTTCACCGGTTGGCGGCTGATACCTCGGGTTTACTCAACGCTGCGGTTGTAGGGATCCCAGACCTGGGCATAAACGTTGTTGAGAACCCCACCGGCCAGTATAACCTGAGTATAGACTACCCACTCTCTGCCGGGCTTGGTGGCACCGGCCTTATCAGCGAGGACCTAGACTATGAGACGGAGCTGCCCGCCCTTCTCATAGCTGACCAGACAGATACCAATGTCTTCAGTTTCCTGACGGCTGACACCGCTTCTGATGGACAATTCTTGAGGATTGTTGACGCTGGCGCTGAGTTTGTAATTCAGTGGGATGACGCTCTGACAAGTGGCGACCTGGCTGGGGCTGGGCCTATAGGATGGGATGGGACATATATCTACTGGATCCCAGATGACGCCAAAGGATCCATCTATGCCGGGACTGGTTTCAATGTGACCGAGGTGACAGTGGGAACAGATGGCCAGTTCCTAAAGGCTGCCAGCGGGGAGACCAACGGGTTGCTATGGGCCGACCTTGCCCTGGCGGACATTTCTGATGCCGGCTCCCTAGCAGCCCTAGACGACCTTTCGACCTTCATCGGCACCGACGTGCAAGCCTGGGATGACGACCTCGACGACCTGGCGGCGTTGACACCCACGAAGGGCAACCTGATAGTGGGCAACGGCACCGACTGGGTAGCGGTCGGCGTGGGCACCGATGGCCAGGTGCTAGAGGCCGACAGCGGGGAGACTGCTGGCGTAGCCTGGGCCACCCCATCCGGCGGGGGTGGCAACGAGTTTGAGGATGACGTATTTGCCATCCTCGACGACGGGGACAACACGAAGAAGGCCACCTTTCAGGCTAGCGGAATCACCACTAGCACGACTCGAGAGTTCACCTTCCCTGATGCCAGCGGGACGCTCTCGCTTGAGGGGCACTCGCACACCCTGTCGGATGTTACGGACGCGGGGGCGCTAGCTGCTCTTGATGACCTGAGCACTTTCGATACCGGAGACCTGTCCGAAGGCTCGAACCTCTACTATACCGACGGGCGGGCTGATGCCCGTATTGCAGCAGCGGTGGGCGTGTCGGTGCAGGCTTACGATGCCGAGCTCGCGGCTCTGGCCGGATTGACCAGCGCGGCTGATAAGCTCCCCTACTTCACCGGTAGCGGGACGGCCAGCCTGGCGGACCTGACCACGGCCGGCCGCGCTCTGCTGGACGATGCCGACGCTTCCGCCCAGCGAACCACCCTGGGACTGGGAGCCCTGGCGGTGTTGTCCGACCTCAGCTCTTTCGACACCGATGACCTGAGCGAAGGGTCAACCAACAAATACTATGCGGACTCGCTGGTTGACACCTGGCTGACCGGTGAACTGGGCGTGACCATCCAAGCCTATGATGCGGAGTTGGCGGCCATCGCAGGGCTGACCTCGGCGGCTGACAGGGTTCCGTATTTCACCGGCAGTGGCACGGCGGCCCTAGCCACGTTCTCGAGCTTTGGCCGCTCCCTGGTGGATGACGCGGACGCCAGCGCGGCCCGCACCACCCTGGGGCTGGCCATCGGCTCTGACGTGCAGGCCCACGACGACCAACTCGACGACCTGGCGGGGCTGACCCCGACCAAAGGCAATGTCATCGTGGGGGACGGAAGCAACTGGGTGGCGCTGGGCGTGGGCACTGATGACCACGTTCTGACGGCGGATTCGGCGCAGACTGAAGGCGTGAAGTGGGCGACGTCTCCAAGCGGGGTAACCGACCACGGGGCGCTCACCGGCCTGAGCGATGATGACCACACGCAATACCACAATGATGCCCGGGCTCTGACCTGGCTAGGGACTCGCAGCACCAGCGACCTGGCCGAAGGGACTAACCTATACTTCACCAACACGCGGGCCGATGACAGGATAGCGGCGGCCGTTGGGGTCTCGGTGCAGGCGTATGATGCTGAGTTGGCGGCGCTGGCGGGGTTGACCTCGGCGGCCAACAAGTTGCCCTACTTCACGGGTTCCGGCACGGCTTCGCTTGCTGACCTGAGTTCGTTCGGTCGTTCGCTGATAGATGACGCTAGCGCCTCGGCGGCGCGCACCACATTAGGTCTAGTGATAGGCACCAACGTGCAGGCCTATGATGCCGAACTCGCGGCCATCGCTGGGCTGACCAGTGCAGCGGATCGTCTGCCTTACTTCACCGGCAGCGGCACAGCCTCGCTCGCCACGTTCACCTCGGCGGCCCGCTCGCTACTGGATGACGCTTCGGTGTCGGCGATGCGGACCACGCTGGGTCTGGCTATCGGTTCGGACGTGCAAGCCTATGACGCAGACCTGGCCGCGATTGCCGCTCTGTCCCCCACAAAGGGCAACCTGTTGGTGGGCAACGGTTCTGCCTGGGTGGCTCTGGGTGTTGGGACGAATGACCACGTTCTCACCGCTGACTCCGCTCAGTCTTCCGGGCTGAAGTGGGCGGCCGGAGGTGGCGGAAGCGGGGACCTTTTAGCCAGCAACAACCTGTCAGACGTGGACAGCGCGGAAACCTCCAGAGAGAATCTGGAAGCTCTGTCAGCAATGATTTACGGGGATGGGTCTGATGGCGATGTCACTATTTCCACTAACACTACCCTGACGCGGGATATGTATTACGACAGTCTTACCATAAACGAGGGGATTGAGCTTAACACTGGCGGGTTTTATGTCTACGTCCGAAACACGTTGACCGGTGTTGGAGCCGGCGGCAAGATTGTTCTTAACGGTGGTGATGCCGGGTCCCCCTACGTCTACAGTCACGGAGCCCACCCCTGCGGAGAGGCTCACGCCTGCGATATTAACACCTATACTGACGGTCACTCTGGCACATACCAGAATAATGGCGCCGGCCCCGGAACACTCTCGGGTTTTATGGGCGGGGTCGGTGGTGATGGTGGCGACAGCGGAGGCGGCAACACAGGTGGAGTAATTACTGGAATCACACCGCCTGCCGCTACAGAAGGAGGAAAAGAGGCTGTCCGATGTCTGGGGTTTTGGCTTGCCACCCCTCGTTGTGTTGGAGGGTCTGGCGGTGCTTCTGGTGGCGCGGATAACTCTGGGACGTCTGGAGGGTCTGGCGGTGGTGGTGGTGTCAACGTTGTCTTTGCTCGCAAAATCTCTGGGGTTATAACTCAGGAGGCAAAAGGCGGGGATGCTGCGGCCGGGAGCATTTACGACTATTCTGGAGGGTCCGGTGGCGGTGGTGGAGGTGTCTGCGTCCTGGTTTGTGACGGAGAGGGTTCTGCAACTTGGACCCAAGACGTTTCTGGAGGTGCAGGCTCTGCTGGTGTCGGCGCGGGTTCTACTAATGGTCAAGACGGAGAAGACGGGACAGCAGTCAAAATAATTCCTTCAGAGGCGTTCGGGTAATGGGCCGCAGGGTTTACATAGTCCCCAAAGATTATCCGGCAAGGCAAGCCAAAGAAGAGGCTTTAGCCAACAACTGCCCGGAGATTTGCAGGGAGATTCCCCCACGCTATCGGGGCAGAGTGACCGGGCCATTGCCACAGGTCTACGAGGAGCCAGAGCCACCCCGGGAAGAGAAGCTGCCAAGGGCTTTCTGGACTTGGTTGAAGTCAGACCCGGCCAACCCTAGAGAAGCAGCTATTAAGACCGGGTTCAAGTTTATCTTAAAGAAGTTGCGCGAGGAACCAGAGGAGGAGCCTACGGCCCCGCCTATCATTCCAGAATTGAGGCATAGATGAGTAAGACAAAACCAAATGGAAAATCGAAGACAATCGAAGATATGAAGCAGGAGGCGATCAAAGAGGCCTCCGGTCCCAGTCCTGAGCAGGTTCGAGCCCAACTCGAGATTGAGCACAGCCGCACCGTGCGCGCTATCTACCAAATAGAACATCAACTCCAGGAGCATCGAGCCAAAGAGCGGGCGCTGGTGGAGCGCATCAACATTCTGCAGATTCAGCAGGCCGGACAGAAATGAAAGACACCTGGTGGGAAAAGCTCCTCGAAATTCTGCAGTCTTCAATTCGTGACGACGTGACCGAACTGGAGAGAGAGATTGAAGAGGTGTCTGAGCAATGCAAGGAGCTACGCCGAAAGGTGAGCTGATGGACAGCGCGATCATTATAGGCGCTTGCTCTGCTGTGGTTGGCGGTCTGGCCACCGTGGTCACCGCCAAAATGAAGCAGCGAGGCGAGCACGACCAGATCTTGTCAGCCCTGATTAGGGACTTGCGCGGGGACGTGGCAGAGCTTCGGGCGGAGGTGGCAGCCGCGAATCAACTGGTTGACCAGGCCCAAGAGGAAGCCAGGGAGGCGCGCTCTCGTGTGGAGTTACTCGAGCAGAAACTGGCCACCAGGAACCGCCGGATAGACTACCTCGAGACAGAACTGGCTCAACTCAAGTCTGAGCTACAGAGCTATAAGGAGAGTAACGATGGCACTAGCTAACGTTGTAGGGCAATTGCAGAACCTGATCGCCCAGCAGAACTCGGCGGCGCAGAACAGCGCGGCCAAGAAGGAGGGGCTCATCAGGCAGACCTTCGAGACTCAGCGCGGCCTGGTGGGTGAGCAGACCCAGGATGCGGCCCGCCGTGCCCTGAGCCGACGAGGCATCGACATCAACACGCCCCACGGCCAGCGGATGCTGAGCGAGATGCAGGGTTCCCGCTATGATGCCCTAGCTGCTCAGGAGGCCCAGCAGTTGGCCAACCTCCCCGAGGGCAACGGCCTGCAGGCGCAGATTCAGGCGCTGGGGATGATGGCCGATATGGCCAGGGCGCAGCAGGCGATGGACTTGGAACGGGAGCGATTCAAATGGCAGCAGCAGCAGACGGCGCAGGACCGTGCCGCTCAGGCAGCAGCGGCCGGGCCCCGGCGTAGAATCCCGATTCCTCAAGGTGGCGGAGGCGGTGGTCGCCGTGGTGGCGCTACTGTTGGCGGCGGCGGTGGCCGGCCCATCGGTGCCACCATCCACGGTGACCCGCAAATCAGGAGTCCTCTCGAGTCGATCTTTGCTGACGAGGTGCGTCACAATGACGCGCGCCGAGAACACTACCTGAACAACCTCCCCGGCTACGGAGAATTTCAGACGGGCAACCCTAGAGCACACAACGTTCTCTCGGCTGACAACCCATACAACAACACGCTATACAGCGGCCAACCCGCTAACTCAATGGTGACCGGTGGCAAGCAGCCTGGCTACCTACAGAGCCCGGTGGCGATGACCCCTAGCACCGTGGGGGCTATGGACGGGTTCACGCAGATGAACCAGCACCCATCTCTCTATCAACCCGGACCATCCTCAACGATGACCGGGGCTTCGTCCGTGGGGTGGGCTTAATGCAATGGGCACCGCCAAACCCTAACCTGCGGGCGGCCGTGGCTCAGATGCTCGGACCGTCTCCTACCCCGATGGCACAGCCTGCGATGGGTGGATTCCCCGCGCCTACCGGTGCCGGCATCTCTCCTATGGGTGAAGGTGTGGCCATCGGTGGCGGTGGCGGCACCCCATCCAGCGGAGGGGGGGGCGGCGGTGGAAGCCTCGACCTCAGCGGTATGTTCTCGCAACTGACCGCGAGTAGCGGCGGCGGTGGCACCCAGGGGAATCAGATGGTGGGGCTCAACTACTCCACCCAGGACCGGCTAAACCCGAATAGCACCCTGGTTCAGAACGGCCCTGCTCAGCAGGCAGCGCACGAACGCAGGCAGGCGGCCCTGGCGGCACAGGCAGCGGCTGAGAGCAGGAGACGCCAGCAGCAGGCCAACGCTGCGATGTTTGCCGGGGTCAGCACGGGATTCGGCGGGCCGAAGCAGACGGCTCCCACCAACCCTTTCCAGGCTCAGGGATTCAGTTCCCCGAGTCCTCAAAACAACGCAACCAATAACGGGCCGATGGCGCAGGCTTTTGGGTCCGTGTTCCCGACAGGAGGGCTTTTCTAATGGCAGTGATGGGCGATAACGTCTTCGAGCAGTATGCGACCAACGACCAGGACCGCCAGATTTCGCGGGCACTGTCGCAGATGTTCGACGCAGCGCAGAGCAACCAGGATTACAATGAGGTGAACCAGTTCGCGAATCGAATGTATGCCCAGGAGCAACTGCCTCCAATGTTGGCTCAAGAGGCTTTGCGCAGAATCAAGGAGACGCCGGGGGCGATGAACCAGGCTATTCCTTACGGTAAGGCTTACGGCGAATATCAAGAGCAGGCGGGGGGCTACCTCAACGACCCGACCTATCAGGTCTACAGTCACCCCCAGGCTAGCGCACTGCAGAACGCCATCCTGGACACCGTCCGCATTCCCACCGGTGGCGGCAGCTACCTCTCGGGGCGCGGCGACGTGCGCCAGCAGCAGCTCGCAGAGCGCAGCCAGGCCCGGCAGGCAGCGGTGGCCGACCGTGGGACGCAGGCGGCGATGGGGATGCCCGGGTTCGGCTATGGCTCCATCGACGGCCGGCAGGTCTTAGTCCCGGAGGCTGGGGCCAAAAATGCCGCTCTGCGGTCAGAGTCTCTTGCTAGGGCGTCGGTGGACCCGGTGACCGGCAGAGGAAGGGCGCTCCCTGGTGATGGCTCTGGCGGGTTGATGCGCGATGCTGTCACGCAGATGTTCGGACAGGATGCCCTGAACATCAAGCAGGACGAGAAGCGCAAGGCTCAGGAGGAATTGGATCGCCTGGGGACTCGCTACCCTGCCAGAGGCTCGGGTCGCAGCGGAGGCCAGACCGGAAGCGGCAAAGCTCCTAGTCCGCCGATGATGAAAGAATACCAGAAACATGTGGATGAGATTCGAGCCGCACAGCAAGGCTACGATACGCTGAAAGAAAGTGTCCCTTACATCCAGCAGATGGCAGAGAAATATCAGCACGACCCTGATTTCAAGCTGACCATTGGAACTAGATCGATGACCCCTGAGCAGTGGCTCTATGAGGCCAACAGGGCCAAGCGGCCAGAGGTTAGCAGCTATGAGGACTACGTTCAGGGCTACTCCGAACTGGGACATCCAGAAGCTAAGGCTCACACGACTGGTCAGAGAGAGAAGAAGACCAGGGACCTTTGGGAGGCCCGCTTTGAGACCTCAGCCCTTTCCGTCCTATCCCCCCAGGACAGGCAAGCGGTGATGGGGGACCCGCTTTTCAGGACTCAGCTAGAGCGCGAGGGATTCTTCCAGGCTCCCCCTGACATCCAAATGGCATACCTCAAAAGGATCGGGCTGGCAAAATAGTGGATTTCGTATCTTTCAGGGATTTTCAGGACGAACAAAAGAGGGAACGCGATCAGCGTTTCAGCTACTCGTTTGCCGATTTCCAGGAAGAGCAGCAGCAGGCCGAGGCTTCCAGAGTTCGCCACCACGATCACAACCCTTTCTACTTTGAACCGGAGCCCGTTAACATCCCAGAGGCTCCCCCAGAACCGGCCTGGCGCCCACCAGATAGAACCTCATATCGCCCTTTAGATATGCGGGTGGGGGACGTGGAGAGAGCACTGGGCCAGGCCGAAGGCATTGGCTCTGCTGACAGCGCCCGGGGATACTACACCCCCGGCGGTGCCCGCTCGATATTCGACGCCGAGGAGATGCTGGCTGCAAAAGAACAGGCGGGCACGGCCAACCGTGGCTATGCTCCTGGCGGCAATCCTCTGGGCGATGCCATCATTAGGACCGTTGGCAACTCTGCACCGTGGCAGGGAGCAATGGCGGCCTTCGATGTCGGAAGTCGAATCAGCAAAGACCTGATTGTTGACCCGGTGGTGTCGGGATTCAAAGGCGTCCGAGAATCCACGGCAGACGGTGGCGGAGTGATTGACAACTTCTTGCGCTATCAATACGAGAGCAACAAGAAGGCGCTGGAGAATCTGACCGGTGGAACCAGTGCTCACGACGTGATGCAGAAGGGGCAACTGATTCACGAGGCAGCGGCCGAGAAGATTCTATCGGGTGAACTGGCCCCGCTGCCCGAACCTATGCTCGATGAAATTTCCAGGGTGTCTGGAGTTCCGAGGTCCCCTGAGTTTGATGCTCAGATTTCGTCCATAGCTTGGGAGGTTGGCTTCGATGCTCTGAACCTGGCTGACTTCGCCGGAGCAGTGCGGGCCACCTCAAAGGCTGGTAAGATTTTCGATGCGGCCGAGCTGGCGCGCAGAGTTCAGGACTCCAACCTTCAGAAGATGGATGACGCTTGGATTCGCGCCCAAGAGAGAGCCGGAGAGATGCCGTCCTCTCGTCCTGTGATTGAGTCGCAGGAACCGCAGGGCTTCGTGGCCGACCGAATCAGGACCGGCCTGGATGCTGGTTACAAGAACTTTGAGGGCGTAGTTGCTGAGGATGCTCGGCGCAACTGGAACCAGCGCAGACAGGGAGCGAGAGCCAGGGCACAGGAGGCGGCCGCTGCCAACGAGCAGGCGCGAACCGGGTTCGACTTGATGGAGGCCCGGGCGGCCAACGAGATGGGAGGACAGGGAGGCTTCCTCTCCTTCCGTGAGTTCCTGGAGAATTCGGACCCAGGTGGGAAGCTCAGGACCGCCGAGGAGATTCGAGATTCGAGATATTTCCGGGGTGAGTTTCAGGATGACCCTGGGGTGGCAGAGGCGGCAGCGTTCCAGCAGAGCTTTCGCGACAAGTCTCCTGGTCAGGTGCGTGAATCAAATCGCAACAGGCTCGAGGCTGAGCGCGAGGTTCAGGACAGACTTGATTCTCTTCGCAGGATTCAAGAGGAGTTCAGGGACCCGGCCGACCTTTCCCGAGTTGAACCAGAAAAGCCGGCAGGCTTGGAGGTTGTTCGTAGAGGAAACGTGCGCGACCTGGAAGCGGCTCGCAACAAGGGTCGATATAAAACCAGCGGACCTTCTGACGTGGAGACCCCTCCACCTTACACGGTGCGAAGCCGGAAGGTTGACGCGGGAGAGATGCCCACCTTTGAGCGTCCCAGAGTGGAAGAGCCCGAAGCGCCGGTGCCGCGTGAGTATGCCAATGAGGCCCAGACGGTATCCGATGCTGCTGAGTCTGTCGGGATGCCTGGCCAGTCAGCGCGGCAGATTCGCTCTTTCGACCCGGACGAAATCAAAGTTGACGCCAAGACGTTTCAGTTTAAGGAATCTGGCTCTGAAGGATTGACTGAGCGCCTGCGAGATGTGGACCAGTGGGACCCCGTCAAGGGCGGCGTTGCTGTTGTCTACGAAGCTCGCAACGGAGACGTCTTCATTGCCGACGGGCACCAACGTGTCGGCCTGGCTAAGCGACTGAAGGACCAGGGGCAAGAGCCGGCCATCAATGCTTTCGTTCTGCGAGAAGCTGACGGGTTCACCCCTGCCGACGCTCGAGGCATCGCCGCGGCCAAGAACCTGGCCGAGGATAGCGGAACCGCTCTGGATGCAGCTAAGGTGATTCGCGAGATGGGGCCAGATAGTGAGGTTCTGCAGAGCCTGCCCAGAACTTCGGCAGTGGTGCGCGATGGCCGCGAGGTGGCTAAACTCGGGGACGAAGCCTTTGATATGGTGGTCAATCGCCAGGTTCCCGCTCAACACGCAGCGCACGTCGGACGCCTGATAGAGGACCCGGCGCAACAGGTGGGAGCTATGCGCGCGCTTGAGCGCATCAAGCCCAGCAATTCGAGGCAGGCCGAGTCTATAGTGCGTGACGTGCGTGAGTCTGGGTTTGCTCGCAGGGTTGAGCAAGGCGGTCTGTTTGGTGACGAGGTTCGATTCGAAGACCTACTCGGAGAACGGGCCCAGATATTTGATGCCGCCGTGACGGCCAGCAAGAAAGACAAGAAGCTGTTCCGCAGCATAGTGAAGGGCGAAGGCGTTTTCGAGCAGGTCGGGAACAAGTTAGCAAGAGACGCAAACCGCAACGCGGCCACCGAGGCCGAGCGAATCCTGGCGGGACTGGAAGAGGTTAAGTATGTCGGAGCAGTTTCGGAAAAACTCAATGAACTCGCACGGCAGCTCAAAGCCGGAGAAATCACAGCAGCCAAAGCAGGACGGGAACTGGTTGGGACTGTCAAGCAAGAGAGCGCAGTCGGCCGTGAAGCTGGGCGCTCAGCTCGCAGATCTAAACCGAGCAGTGTCGGAGGGCCGGATACCACCAGAGATTCTCTCCGTCTTGAATCCGACCCTGAAGACCTAGACCGCACCGTTGAGTATGGGGGGCAACTGTTTGCCGGCCAGAGGCCCGGCGGACCGAGCAAGCCCAAGCAGCCCAAGCGCGGTCCCCAGCCTCCCGGCAAGAAGGCACCGGGTGGGAATCAGGGGTTGGGTAAACCTGCCACAGCACCGAAGGCAGCCACCCCGGCCGAACTCAAGAAGGCTACCAAGTCGGTGCAGCGCATCACCGAGGAGATTCAGGACAGCCTCTTCAAGCTGACCGGCACCCGAGTATCCAAAGCCAAGATGGGTCGAGCCCAGAGGAATTCGGCCGGCGTGATGGATATGGTCACCAACCTTATCCAGGTGGGCGGCAAGTCTAAACTCAAGCGCCTGGGTATGGCCGAGAAACAGCTCGACATTGTGGCGCACGAGGTCGGCCACGCGCTCGACCGGCACTTCTCTCTCATCTGGGATGCCAGCGCAGAGGTGTCCCCCGAGCTGGCCAGGATGGGCAAGACCGGCCTGGCCGCTACTGCTGACCCCCGTAACTCCAACAGATTCCTGGGGCCTGCGGTAGGCAACGAGCTGAAAGGGTTGGCCGACCACACCCGGCCGGGCTCGATGAGCAGCTACCGTCCTGGCCAACCTGGCCACGATGCCAGAGTTCAGAGGGCCGAGGGCTTCGCCGAGTTCTTCCGGCAATGGATGCTCGACCCGGCCGCAGCTCAGAAGGCGGCCCCCGAGACTTACAAAGCGTGGGAGAAGTTCCTCGACGACAAAGACGACCTGGGCAGAATGTTTCGCACCCACCAGGCCGATTACAAAATGCTGCACGAAGCGCCTGCGCGGGCCGAGATGCGCGCCAAGATGCGCGACGAAATGCCAGGACACCCCCAGACGGCCAACGATCACATTGCCGCATACGTGGATAGGTATCGGCACTTCCAGGCGCTTGAGGAGATTCTCGAGGCGGCCCAGGGCGGCAAGAAGTTGCGACCTTCGGAGCGCCCTTATATGGCTGCGCGGATGATCGCTGGCGACACCAACGTTCTGAGCCACTTCCTGGACCGTGGGGGGATTCGGTTTGCAGACCGCAAGCCCACCGGTTCAAAAAGTCTACGCGAGATTCTCGAGCCGGTTGGCAAAGACCGAGAGACCTATCTCGACTTCCGCGAATATATGACCGCGCGGCGGGCCCAGGAGTTGGAGGCTCGCGGGATTCAATCGGGTTTCTCAAAGGAAGCTATTGACGACGCGTTGACCAACCGCCTGAGTGATGTCCCCACCGAGCAGATGGAGAAGATTGCCGAAGAGGTCTACAGGTGGCAGGACGAGGTGCTTCAGTATGCTCTAGACGGTGGCTTCATCAGTAAAGAATCATTCAATCGCATCAAGAAGTTGAACCGCAACTACGTTCCTTATCACAGGATTCGAAACCTGGGCACCGGGGTGACCGACCTCGCCTCGGCCGGTGGTGCCAGCAAAGGCTTGAAGCCCAACAACGTTAGAAGCTTGCAGGCTATCCGGGGGAGTGACGCCGACATTTTAGACCCATTCGAGGCGATGGTGGCCAACCTCGAGGCGATGGTGGGGGCCACCGAAAAGAATCGGGTTGGCCAGATACTACTGAAACACGCCGAGAATAGAACCCCAGGCATCGGTGAGTTTGTGGTGCTACTGAAAGAACCGCCTATGGTTTACCAAAAGGTTATGGCTCGCGATGCGGTGTCGGCCCGGCAACTGATGAAGCAACTCGAGGAGATGGGGGCAGACTTCAAGACAATGGGCCTGACTGAGAAGGATGTGGGCTTGGCCCTGGACCTCCTCCCCGAGAAGACTCTGGCCCAGTTAGACAAGACGCTACCCCCCGGCGTGATTCGCGTCAAAGATAAGGGCGAGACCAAGTTTCTACACATTGTCGATGAAGGGATGTATCGAGCCTTTGTAGGGGCCGACGAAGAATCGGTCCAGCGAATGGTCGATATGATGCAGCCGATGATAGCCGGGGCGAACGCGCTCAGGAAAGGAGCCGTCACGCTCAACCCGTTCTTTCCCATCAATAACGTTTTTCGAGACATCGCTGGCGCTCACGTCTTGAGCGGTGAGCGCAGACCATTGCAGCGCACTATCAACGGGGCCAGCATAATGATTCAGGACTTTCTGTATCGCAGGATGGGCCTGGGTAGCGGAGAGGCTACCGAGCTAGTGAACGACTTCTTCCGACAGGGTGGCAAGCAGGGCGCTACCGAGATGATCTCCTCCCGTGGCAATCACCACACAAAGCTCGGCAATGTGCTGGCCGCTAAGCACTGGACCGAACGAGAATGGAACCTGACCTGGGTGCCCGCCTCTATGCGGCGCAAAATCTCAGTGATGCCCAAGCTACCCAAAGCTCTGCGCCGAGGAATCAAGAACGGCACCGCTCTGGCTGCTAGCCCTTTCCGTCTACTGGAGGCCCTGGGCGAGGCGTCCGACGATATGGTGCGCCTGGGCGAGGTGAGCATCCAGAAGAAGCGCCTGCGGTTGCAGCATCCCGATTGGACAGAGGCAGAGATAAACAAACTGGCAGCCTTTGAGGCCAGGAACTTCCTCGACTTCAACCAGCGCGGACATCACCCGGTGATGCGGGTGGCTCGCCAGGTGGTGCCATTCCTGGGCAGCGGAATGACCGGCAACTATCGGGTGCTAGAAGCATTGGCTCAAAGCGACGTCCCCGGGAAGGCGTTCGGTCTACCGGGGAAGGCGGCCCGCGAGCGCATCGCTGTTACCGCAGGAACGTTCACTACGTTCTCGATGGGTCTCTACGCCATCAACCGCGGCAATCCTGAATACTGGGAACTGCCCCAGGAGGAGCGAGACAGGTTCTGGCACATCCCGGTCCCCGAGTCCTGGGGCGGAGGCTTCGCCAGGATTGCCAAGCCTCACATCGTGGGAACCTTATTCGGCTCTATCCCCGAGCGACTGCTGGCCTATATGGACGGTGACCAGAAATGGGCTCGCGGTCTGACTAAGACTCTCTGGAGTAACGCTGGCTTTGATACCCACAAGATCGGGAACGTGGAACTCCCTATGGTGCCCCTACCCCCTCTGGTGGAAGTCTTCGGTGAACTGGTGGCCAACCACGACACCTTCAAGGGGGCACCGGTTGACATCTATATGAAATACAGTCCCGATAAAGCAGCCTACTTGCGGAGCAGTGAATACAACTCGCTGACCTCTCGCAAGCTGAGCGAGGCGTTGCATAAAGTGGGAGTGGAGTTTTCCCCTCCACAGATTGAACACACGATGCGCGGGTTACTGGGAAGCTCTGCCGACAACCTTATTCGTGGCATCGACCCAGGCATAGGGGTAAGAACCCCAGGAACTGACGACGTTCTTTCCTGGGCCACCGGCGAGAGCAAGCCCGGCTCCAAAGAGAAGCAGTGGTTCGGGCTCAAGTCGGCCCAGAAGTTCAGCGAGGCTGAGTCAAGACTGAAGGAACTCTCTCACGAGCTCGGGGTGGCGAAGTCTGTAGCGGAAGACAAGAAGACCAGGTTCGAGCAATTGCTCAAGTATAAACAGGTAAAGCGCGCCGAGGCCGGGATTCGTGAGCGACGGTCTAGACTGGCAAAGACTACCGTCAAGAAAGAGCAGGAGCGCCTGCGTCGAGAGATAGTGGACCTGGCGCGCAAGGCTTTGCTAGACACAGAGTATGCGCTGCCCGGATAAAAAGTTGAAAGGGGCTCAAGTTGCTAGCCCCGAAAATAGTAAGAAGGAGTAATAACAATGCCCGGAACAATCGATCATAACTATCGCCACCAGGCGCTCGGAATCTCCGCTGCGGCTGGCCTACAAACCCACGAGGTAGGAGGACTGGAAGCCAACGTCTCCGCCTACTCCGGTGTTCCCAAGATTTCCGGGGGCGCGACCAGTAACCTCAAGATAAACTTTGCCGCCAGCGCGGCCCCTGATGCAGACGACGACACCGGGGAGGGCTACATTGTTGGCTCCCTCTGGCTCGACACTACCAACGACGAGGCGTACATCTGCCTGGACAACACTAGTTCCGCGGCGGTGTGGAAGCGCATCACCCTCGACGCCCTGGCAGACTTTGCTTCCGGCACCCTGGCCCACGAACGCGGCGGACTGGAGGCCGATGTCTCCGCTTTCTCTGGCTTGGCCAAGATTCTGTCAGGTTCGACCACGGAACTGAAAATCAATTTCGCGGCCTCGGCCGCACCGGCTGCCACCGATGACGGCGCCGACGGTGGATACTCCGTCGGGTCCCTGTGGCTCGACACCACCAACGACGAGGCCTACATCTGTATGGACGCGACCGATGACGCGGCGGTGTGGAAACAAATCTCCGTAGACTCACACGCAGACCTCGCTGACTGGACGGTCACGGCCAGCACCACACCCACGGCAGCGTGGGGAGACCGGTTGCTGTGCACCGGCGACAACGCACAGGTGACCCTGCCAGACCCTGCCTCTAACGGAGGCAAGGTTATCGAGGTGATTTCGACCCACGCGAACGGGGCTGACCTGATTCGTAACGGCTCGGAAAACATCAACGGCGCAGCCTCTGACCAGGTAGTGACTCAATACGAGCGTTACACCGTTATCAGCGACGGCACGAACTACATCGTGAACTGGAACGGCGTGGCCTGATGAACCGCCTGCGCCTGACAACCAGTGGGAAGCGCGACTCCCTCGGACTGCTCGAGATGAAACTCGAGTTCGTCGTGAGCGGCAACGTCGTCAAGACGGTGTCCGTTAACTCGGGCGCCCCTGGTCGTCAGGTGCTGCGGGCCTACGGCGACCCGGCTTCGGTGCCGGGTTCGCTGGAACCCATCCCGGAGGGGCGCTATGGCATCGGGCCGCTGGAGTTTGCTGGCGGCGCGTTCGACTGGCAGGGCTCCTGGGGCGCCGGCTTGGGGGATCTGTGGTGCTCAATCCTGGTGCCCGCGGCGATGGCTCGCATCGGTGGCCGGAACGATTTCGGTTTCCATCTCGATGAAAATCGAAGCTGGGCCCCGGGGTCTGCTGGCTGCGTGGTGTTCGCTGCCAAGCGCGACGCTGAGGTGTGGGTGGCGCATATGCGCAAGCACGACCCGCAAGAACTCGTAGTGGACTGGGGCCTGGGAACGCTTGACGGCCAGGCCCCGCCACCACCACCGACCCCCACCGAGGAGCCTGGATTCATCAAGCTGTTCGGCAACCGCGGGAAGCTCAGCGCGATTGTGGACGGGAAGAAGATCCCGCTCAAGTCGCTCGAGATTCTCGCAGAGATTGAGAGGTAGAAAAAATGGACTGGGCAAAACTTCTTTCCGAAGGAATCGAGATTCCACCCAACGCCGCGAAGGCTCTGGCTTTCGCTGGCCGTGTCTGCACCGCTGTGGCGGAGCGGGCAAAAGATGGTCGCTTCACCCTGACCGAGGCGCTTGAGGTGGCCGGAAAAGAACTCCCGGGAAACTAATCGGGGCCGCTGCGGGGATTATCGAGGATGCCGCTGCTAACTCTGGACCTGAGCCTGGCGACCCTTTTCCGTCCCTGCAGGAGCGGCTTGAGGCGATTGACCCGCGCGGTAAAGGCCCCGACCTGCCACCTGATTTTGGAGACCTCACCCCTGAGAGTGATTTCGGCGAGCTGGCGATTCCTGCGGCGGCTGACCCTGCGGACACTCCAGAACCAGATAGCGTCGCAGAGGTGGTGACGGCCACGGTGGGGACGGATGATACGGCAGCCATCGACGCAGCGGTGGCATCGGTGCCCAAGAGCTACTGGGCCGACCCGGCGGAATGGATGGGCCAGCAGTGAGAGTGCGAGATTTTCTGAGTCCTGAGCAGGTGGCCACCCTGACCGCCGAACTCGGCCGCGACCCGGCCGGCGTCGAGATTCGCTGGGCCCCGATTGACGGCCCGCTGCGGGTGCTGGGCAAATACCGCTCGAGCGTGTTCCGGGTGCCGGCGGTGGTCTATCTGGACAGCGCCGATTTCCCGGCTCTGGTGGCTACCGATAGGGCACTGCTCAAGACGTTGATTCACGAGCTGATCCACTGGCGAGACGCTCACAACCTTCGCTGGTGGGGGCGACTGCTCAAGCGCCTAACGGGCGACGACGGGCACCACGGTGACATCGACGCGTTCAACCGTGAGGCGGACCGGATTCGCAACCTGATAGCGCCGGGGAGTTAACGGCCCATTAATTAAGCGTCCGGGTAGGAAGCCCGTTGCTATCATACCAGGAGCTTTCCTCGCGTAGCTTGAGGCACAGCCTCTGAATTTGCTCGTGGGAGGGGAACCATTGGTGTATAGCTCCCCAGTTGCCGTGATTGACGTAGCAGGCCCGCGACACCTCGCCTTTATAGTTGGCCAACATCAACGAGCCAGACTCGGTTCTCCAGGTCCAAAACTCCTCTCCGTCTAGGAGTTCGCTTTGTTTTGATTCCCAGGGGAGCCCGTGCAGTGTTGATAGCACCAGGTCTAGCGCGTCGGTATCTTTGATGCGGTCGGTCATTAACGCGCGCTTAAGTTTCTGGCACAGAGGCGGCGCAGCCAAACCCAGCCACCGGCCTCCTCGTTGCAGTCGTCGCAGAGGGCGACCTCGACGGTGCAACCCTCGGGCGCGGCGGCAGCTACGCCCTCGTTAAGATACTCCCAGCAGCCGTGACAGAATCTCACCGGCCAGGCCCTGCCGCAACTCCGTGCAGGCGGGTAATGGTGCGCCTGTAGCAATCGTGACAAAGCCAATACTGTATGCCTGTGACAAATCCGAGACAGACAAACGTGCCGTTGCGGCAACGACAGTAGGCGCAGTTCTGGTCGCTCACCGGCCAGGCCCCGGAGTGGCGTCGCTCCTGGTGCCGTCGCACCAGAGCTTGAGCACGAGGTAGCGGCCCAGGTGGGCTCGAGTTCGGGCGGCGATTTCAGTCAGGCTCACTCGCTTGGCTCCTCCGGCGTGAACTGCAGCCCCAGCACCAGGCCTGAGAGGTTGGCGAGCTGCTGGAGGTGGCGAGCGGTTGGCGTCGTCTCGTCGTGCTCCCACCGGTGGATTGTCCGGCCCGACACGCGCAGGACGCGGCCCAAATCTCGTAGCGACAGCCCGAGGTGTTCCCGGGCCCGTCTTACCTCTTTGCCCCACACGAGCGCCTGTGCGCCAGTGGGCTGCTGGATACCTGTCACCTGCCCAGGATAGCAGCGTTGACAGTTTGTGTCAACGGCGAACCGCTTTTCGGTGTTGACAGTTTCTGTCTATAGGGGTAGACTCGTGGTATGGACGCTGAAACCCTGAAGGCCGCTCTGGCCATCAAGACCCCCGAGGACGTGGCGAAGCTGCTGCTCGAGAACCAGCGCCTGCGCGCCGATAACGAGACTTTGTTGGCCAAAGAGTCGGCCCTGGTTGAGCTCGCACACAGAACAGACAGCCTGGCGCACGAGCTAAGGCAGATTCAGCAATCTCGAGACTACTGGCGCGACCTGTTCAACCGGGTTAACCGCGTCGAGGCAATTGGCCACGAACTCCAGCGCACAAAGCTACAGGTGTGCGACCTGGCCGCCGAGCGCGACCAGTTGCGCGCCGAGCTGGCCGAGGCAGCC
>OBIC01000181.1_pt1 | contig 24535 bp, 18 predicted proteins | sample 1519831 | NCBI WGS metagenome assembly OBIC01 (sample SAMN03019805, study PRJEB22545) | beach sand metagenome | biome: beach; feature: sea beach; material: beach sand | place: USA: Municipal Pensacola Beach, FL | collected 2010-10-20 | depth 40-45 cm m
CAGGTTGCTCGTCAGTGCCGAAAGCCGGTCATCGTGCACAGCCGAGCAGCGCGCGCCGAGACACTGGAGGACCTCACGGCAGCCACAGATGCGAATTTGGCGGGCGTACTTCACTGTTTCACTGAAGACTGGGACACAGCGCGCCGGCTTCTCGATCTGGGATTTTACATTTCTTTCGCTGGTGTCGTGACCTTTCGCAATGCAGCTGCCCTGCGAGATGTGGCCACCCGGGTGCCGCTGGATCGCCTTCTCGTAGAGACCGATTCGCCCTACCTCGCTCCGGTCCCTCACCGGGGCAAACCCAATGAACCCGCCTATCTGGTCGAGACCGCGAAACAGATCGCAGACCTGCGGGGCATGACATTGGAGGGCTTCGCCGAGCGAACCACAGAAAACTTTCATCGCCTATTTGGTGTCGCGCCGCAGCCCGTCCCACCGACCTGGGGGCGGGTGGAACTTGCGGGACCCAAGGCCTTGTGACAGACTTCCCCGCCTTCGCCCAGCGGTGCGGGTGTGTGTGGCCGCCGCAGGTGAAGCCCCAGGTCACTGCGTTCTGTGCTGCGAAAGTGGCGGAATTGGTAGACGCGCTGGATTTAGGTTCCAGTGTCGAAAGACGTGAGAGTTCGAGTCTCTCCTTTCGCACCATCGCTTGACCACCCCCATCCCACCCCGACGCCAACCACCCATCCGAACGTGTTGAGGAGCGCACATGCAGGTTTCCGTAGAGAGCCCGAGCCCATTGAAGCGACAGGTCACCATCGACGTTCCGGCTGAGAAGGTCGACGGAGAGGTCGACAGTCGTCTGGCCGACGCCGCCAAGCGTGTGCGTCTCGACGGGTTTCGGCCAGGGAAAGTGCCGATGCGCATTGTCCGTCAACGGTTTGGCGCCGGTGTTCGGGCCGAGGTGTTGAGCGAAGTGATGAACCAAACGCTCAACGATGCCCTCGTCAAGGAAAGTCTGACGCCCGCCGGGCGCCCGTCGGTGGAGCCCCTGGCCACGGAGCAGGGGAGCAACTTGAAGTTTGTGGCAACCTTCGAAGTGTACCCGCAGATCGATTTATGCCCGCTCTCGGAAATCGAAGTGATACGCCCCACCGGCGAAGTGACCGATGCGGACATCGATCAGATGATCGAGACCATTCGTAGCCAGCAGGCCAAGCTAGAAGTGGTCGAGCGACCGGCGCAGTCGGGCGACACTGTGACCGTCGATTACAGCGGTAGCGTTGACGGCGAGGCCTTTGACGGCGGGCAGGCGGAGGGGGCAAAAATCGAGCTGGGTGCTGGGCGCATGATCCCCGGTTTCGAGGATGGCATCCTTGGAATGGCTGCTGGCGAAGAAAAAGTGATTGAGGTTCGCTTTCCGGATGACTACGGCGCGGAGCACTTGGCCGGAAAAGAGGCCGAGTTCAACATTAAAGTCACCGAAGTGGCTGAGAAGCAGCTGCCCACGCTCGACCAGGCCTTTTTTGATGCGGTTGAATTTGAGGGTGAGGGCGTCGATGCGTTCCGTGCTGAAGTGCGCGCCAACATGGAGCGCGAGCTGGGCAAGGCGCTGCGCAATCTGACCAAGACGCGTGCCCTGGATGCGATGGGGGCGGCGCACAGTTTCGAGATCCCGGAGGCGCTGGTGGCGGAGGAAATCAACCAGCTTCGCCGGCAGTTGACGCAACAGTTCGGTGGTGCTGAGCTGCCGGCGGACTCGTTCCCTGATGACCTGTTTCGCGAACGCGCTGAGAAGCGGGTCACGCTGGGCCTGTTGATGGCGGAGCTCGTCAAGCAGCGCGAGTTGCAGGCTGAACCTGAGCGGGTGCGGGCGTTCATCGAAGACCTGGCCCAGGGCTACCAGGATGCTGAAGCGGTGGTCAATTGGTATTACCAAAACCCGCAAATGCTATCTTCAGTTGAGTCTGCGGTACTGGAAGATCAGGCCGTAGAAACTGTGTTGAGTGAAGCCCAGGTCAGCGAAGAAACCCTCGACTACACCCAAGTCATGCAGTTGGCCGCAGGCCAGAACCAGTGAGTGATTGCCGGATCACGGCGATGAATTGGCGCAACGGAGATACAAAACGATGATCGACAACATCGGCTTGGTTCCAATGGTGGTTGAGCAGTCCGCGCGCGGTGAGCGGGCTTACGACATCTACTCGCGGTTGCTCAAGGAGCGGGTGATCTTCTGTATCGGTCCCGTGGAAGACAACATGGCCAATCTCATCGTTGCCCAGCTGTTGTTCCTGGAATCGGAAAATCCCAACAAGGACATCCACCTGTACATCAACTCCCCCGGTGGGTCGGTGACTGCAGGCCTTTCGGTGTATGACACCATGCAGTTCATACGGCCCGACGTCAGCACCATGTGCATCGGACAGGCGGCCAGTATGGGCGCTTTGCTGCTTGCAGGCGGCGCCGAGGGCAAGCGGTTCTGTTTGCCGAATTCCCGGATGATGATCCACCAGCCTCTCGGTGGGTTTCAGGGGCAGGCGTCTGACATTGAGATTCATGCGCGAGAAATCCTTGCGGCGCGTGAGCGGCTCAACGAAATTTTGGCCCGCCACACTGGACAGGACCTTGCAACCATCGCCAGGGATACGGACCGCGACAACTTCATGAGTCCGGCACAGGCGATTGAGTACGGGCTCATTGACCAGATGCTGGCAGAGCGGCTTGCGCCGACTCAAGCCACCGAGTAGGCTTCCACCAAGGTTGATCTACGGCGAATCTGGGCGGGTCCAGGGTCGGATCGCCCGCCGACATGGGGCGCGCCCATCGTGGACCACCGCGACGCCCGCACACCACCGAAGCGAGAATGAGTTCAATGGCAGACGAGCGCAACGGCAAAGAAGACAGCGGTAAGCTTCTTTACTGCTCATTCTGTGGGAAAAGCCAGCACGAGGTGCGCAAGCTGATCGCCGGGCCGTCTGTGTTCATTTGCGATGAATGCGTTGACCTGTGCAATGACATCATCCGCGAGGAGATCGAAGAGACGGCGAGTGAAGCCAAGTCCGACCAGCTGCCCTCGCCGAAGGAAATCAAAACGATCCTGGACGAGTATGTGATCGGTCAGGAGCTGGCCAAGAAAATCCTGGCGGTTGCGGTCTACAACCACTACAAGCGCCTCAGCTACAGGTCCAAGTCTAAGGAAGATGTGGAGCTCGGCAAGAGCAATATTCTGCTCATTGGCCCCACGGGCAGTGGCAAAACCTTGTTGGCGGAAACCCTCGCGCGCCTGCTTAATGTGCCTTTTACGATCGCCGACGCCACCACCCTGACCGAAGCAGGTTATGTGGGTGAAGACGTAGAGAACATCATCCAGAAGCTACTGCAAAAGTGCGATTACGATGTCGAGAAGGCCCAACGGGGAATCGTCTACATCGATGAAATCGACAAGGTTTCGCGCAAATCCGACAACCCGTCCATCACGCGGGATGTGTCCGGCGAGGGCGTGCAGCAGGCGCTGCTCAAGCTGATCGAAGGGACAGTCGCGTCGGTGCCTCCCCAAGGGGGGCGCAAGCACCCACAGCAAGAGTTTCTGCAGGTCGACACGAGCAACATCTTGTTCATTTGTGGCGGTGCGTTTGCCGGGCTGGACAAGCTAATCCGCGAGCGCTCGGCTAAGGGCGGCATTGGCTTTTCTGCTGAGATCAAGAACGCCGATGATGAGAAGGCCACCGTGGGTGAGGTGCTCAAGCGGGTCGAACCCGATGACCTTGTGAAGTATGGCCTCATTCCCGAATTCGTCGGCCGCATGCCGGTCATCGCAACCCTTGAGGAACTGGATGAGGGTGCCTTCATCCGTATTCTCACCGAGCCACGCAATGCCCTCACCAAGCAGTACGGCAAGTTGTTCGAAATGGAATCGGTGGAGTTGGATTTCCGCGAGGATGCATTGCGGGCAATTGCCAAAAAAGCCATGGAGCGAAAAACCGGCGCCCGTGGTCTGCGATCAATCCTTGAAGGTGTGCTGCTGGAAACCATGTACAGCCTCCCGTCGCTGACCGAAGTCCGCAAGGTCGTGATTGACGAAAGCGTGATCACAGATGAGTCTGAGCCCATTTTGCTGTACGAGCAGCTCGACCAGCAGAAAGTCTCTCCCGATACGCCGCCCTGGCGCTAGCGGTCTGAGTGGGCCTGGCCAGTTGGGGTGCGGTGGACGCAGTCCACTCCGGTGTTGCGGCCGGCCCCCTTACGATGCCGCGGTTGTATTTGGTGCTGTCTGCCGCCATCTAAGCCTGGTGTGATCCATTTCAGGCCTCTTTAGCCCCTCGGTATCCAACTATGAGTTCCAATCCAGTCATTCCTGTGTTGCCACTGCGCGATGTGGTGGTGTATCCGAGCATGGTTATTCCTCTGTTCGTGGGGCGTGAGCGCTCCATTCGGGCGTTGGAAGCTGCGACCCAGGAGAGCAAAGAGTTGCTGCTGGTTGCGCAACGTGATCCCGCAGTCGATGACCCCGGTGCAGACGACGTTTTTGACCACGGAACCCTGGCCACCATCCTGCAGTTGATCAAACTGCCCGATGGCACGATCAAAGTGCTGGTGGAGGGCGAGCGACGGGCGCGCCTGGTGCGGTTGGAGGCGGACGCTGAGTTCTTGCAGGGGGCGGTCGAGCAATTGAGCGGCGATCAACCAGAAGCAAACGAGGCAGAGACGCTCGCCCGATTGCTCATGGACCAGTTTGAAGGCTATGCCCAGGCGAACAAAAAAGTGCCCTCGGAACTGCTCAATTCGCTCCAGGGTATTGATGAACTTGGGCGCCTGACTGACACCATGGCAGCACATTTGCCATTGACCTTGGCCCAGAAGCAAAGCTTGCTCGAATGTGTTGATGTCAGTGATCGCGCCGAACGGCTCATCGCCATGATGGAAGCTGAGCTGGAGTTGCAGCAGGTCGAGAAACGGATCCGCGGCCGCGTCAAGCAGCAGATGGAAAAGAGCCAGCGCGAGTACTACCTCAACGAGCAGATGAAGGCCATCCAGAAGGAGATCGGCGACCTGGAAGACGTGCCGAACGAATTGGAGCAGCTCGAAGAGAAAATCGACGCGGCCAAGATGCCGGCGGAGGCCCGCAGCAAAGCCCAAGCAGAGCTCAACAAGCTTCGCATGATGTCGCCGATGTCTGCAGAGGCTTCGGTGGTGCGCGCCTACCTGGACTGGTTGCTCGGGGTTCCTTGGTCGAAGCGCAGCCGCGTGCGCACTGACTTGGCGCATGCGCAGCAGGTGCTGGATCAAGACCACTACGGCTTGGCTGAGGTCAAGGAACGCATTCTTGAGTACCTTGCCGTCCAAAAGCGGGTGCGAAGCTTGAAAGGTCCTGTGCTCTGCCTGGTGGGTCCCCCGGGGGTGGGCAAGACGTCGCTGGGCGAGTCCTTGGCGCGTGCAACCAACCGCAAATTCGTGCGCATGGCGCTCGGCGGAGTTCGGGACGAAGCCGAGATTCGGGGGCACCGAAGAACCTATATCGGTTCAATGCCTGGAAAGGTCGTGCAAAAAATGTCGAAGGTTGGCGTCAAGAATCCGCTGTTCCTGCTCGACGAGATCGACAAAATGGGCATGGACCACCGTGGCGACCCCGCATCGGCGTTGCTCGAAGTGTTGGATCCTGAACAAAACCACACCTTCAGCGACCACTACCTTGAACTGGACTACGACCTCTCGGAAGTCATGTTCGTTTGCACAGCGAACAGCATGAACCTTCCGGAGCCACTTCTCGACCGCATGGAAGTGATCCGCATCCCCGGCTATACGGAAGATGAAAAGCTGGCGATTGCAGAGCGCTACCTCGTTCCAAAACAGGTGAAGAACAACGGGTTGCGTTCGGAGGAGCTGAGCCTGGGTGCCGATCCCCTACTCGAGATCATTCGGTACTACACCCGCGAGGCGGGTGTCCGCGGCCTAGAGCGGCAAATCGCGAAAGTGTGCCGGAAGCGGGTAAAAGAGCTGCTGCTCGACCAACCAATGGAAGGCCCTGAACAGGCCCCAAGTATTGAACGTTACCTCGGTGTTCGAAAGTTCAAGTACGGCCGGGCGGAGGAGTGTGATCAGGTTGGTCAGGTCGCAGGTCTTGCCTGGACTCAGGTGGGCGGTGAGCTGCTGACCATCGAGGCAGCTGCGGTTCCTGGAAAAGGCCGGCAGGTGCGAACCGGGTCCCTCGGGGATGTGATGCAAGAGTCCATTCAGGCGGCACTCACCGTGGTGAGAAGCCGTGCAGAAGCACTTGGGATCGACCGTGACTTCCACCAACAGTACGACATCCACATTCATGTGCCTGAAGGCGCTACGCCCAAGGATGGTCCAAGCGCCGGCATTGGGATGTGTACGGCTTTGGTTTCTGTTTTGACGGGAATCCCGGTCCGTGCGGATGTGGCCATGACTGGGGAAATCACCCTTCGAGGTCAGGTATTGCAAATCGGGGGGCTGAAGGAGAAGCTGCTTGCGGCGCGGCGCGCTGGGATCCGAACCGTGGTCATTCCGCGGGAAAACGAACGTGACTTGGGGGAAATTCCTGACACCATTACGTCCAAGCTCGATATTCGTCCCGTTGACTGGATCGACGAGGTGCTCGATGTTGCATTGGCCGACAAGCCTCAGCCCCTGCAAACTGCTGGGGACGATGCCCAGTCCACGCTGGCCGAAAAAACAGGAACAGCCAAAAAGCCTCGCAAATCAGATAAGAAACACCTCAGCACCCACTGAATGCTGGCGTGGCGCCTTGACGCCGAAAATTTCGGTTTGGTATAAAGCCGGACTTTGGCTCTGTTGGTGGGGACAGGGCCAGCAACGAACAAACTGGATCTGCTGAGATCTTGTATAAGGGGAGCAATGTGAACAAATCTGAACTGATAGACGCCGTGGCGGCATCTGCGGACATTTCCAAGGCGTCGGCTGCACGTGCCCTGGATGCCATGCTTGACTCGATCACCGATGCGTTAAAAAGCGACGATTCAGTTGTTTTGGTGGGTTTCGGCACTTTTGCTGTGAAAGAACGAGCGGCTCGCACAGGACGCAATCCGCAAACGGGTGCGCCGATTGAAATCAAGTCTGCAAAGATCCCGAGCTTCAAGCCCGGCAAAGCACTCAAGGATGCGCTGAACTGATCTTGGGGCTTTGGGGTCGTCTCCCGTTGGGGGGCTTTCCCGTTGCAGTCGCACCCGTGGGCCAGAGAGCACATCTGCTGTGGTAAACGGACTTGCTGACGGGAACAACTGGTCTGGTTCCTGAGGTCGTAGCATCGGCATTCAGCAACTGCTCCCACGCATTCACAAGAGGCGCCCGTCTAGGGGCGCCTTTTTTATGGTGAACTGGTCGGGCTGCACCGGGCCGTCGGGTACAGTTTGATCAATGATCATTGGTGCCGAGTTTCTACAGGTTTAGTCATGCTGCAAGACATTCGCGATCGCATCCAGGGAATTGCCGCACGGATTCTGATTTTTGCTGTCATCGCGGTGTTCGCGCTCTTTGGGGTGGAGTCCATCATCAACCTTCGCGGGGAACGCGCGCCAGCAGAAGTCAACGGCGAGGAGATCTCCGCCGAAGAGCTTCAGCGCACTGTGGCACTGGAGGTGCGTCGGCGGGCCATTGAGGCGGGAGATGACCCTGATGCGGTGGACGAGCAAGCCATCCAGCAACGGGTGCTGGACCAGCTGATCCTACGCACGCTGCTACTGCAGTACAGCCGGGATGCCGGAATCGCCGTGCCGGATCAGGCCGTGGATCGAGCGATCCTGAGCCAACCGGACTTTCAATACGACGGCCAGTTTGACCAGCAGTTGTTTCGCAATGTATTGCGCAGCGCAGGCCTTACGCCGACAACGTACCAGCGCGCCTTGGGCGAAGACCTGGCATTACAACAGCTCTCTTCCGGAGTTTCTGCCAGCGCATTTCTCACCCCAGCTGAACTGGACGCGGCGGTTCGTTTACTCCAGGAGCACAGGGACCTGCGGATCCTGCGTTTTCCAGTCACCAGTTATCTAGACGACGCGCAGGTGCCTGAGCAAGCTGCGCTTGAGTACTACGAAGCCAATACCGAACGTTTCGTCACCGAGGAAATGGTGCAGGTACAGTACTTGGTGCTGGATGCCGAGTCCGTGCGCGATCGAATCACCGTCTCTGACGAGGCCGTAAGGGAAGAGTACGATGCGCGTGCGGCGGCTCTGGCCGATGCCAGACGCCAGCGTGCAGCGCACATCCTAGTTTCAGTCGACGGCGATGAGGCGGATGCCAGGCAGCGGGCCGAGCGCCTGCGCGCCCGCATCACCGCCGGCGAGCCTTTCGAGGAAGTAGCACGCGCTGAGTCGGCGGACATCGGCTCCGTTCGAGACGGTGGCGACCTGGGTTACAGCGCCGGCGACCTTTTCCCGGCGCCCATCGAAAATGCATTGGACCAGCTTGAGGTCGGCGAGGTCAGCGCTCCGGTACGCACCGAGGCCGGCATCCACCTGGTGAAGTTGGTGGATCGGGAGGCCCAATCGCTGCCGCAGTTCGAATCCATGGCAGCCGACATCCGCGCCGAGTTGGAAGGCCGCGCGGTAGAACGGGAATTGGCCCTGCGCGCTGAGGCGCTTGCGGACGCAGCCTATGCGGCGGGCTCACTCGAGGAGCCGGCAGCTGAGTTCAGTCTCGAGATCCGCACCAGCGGCCATTTCAGCCGTGACAGCGGTGAAGGAATCGCGGCTGACCCCCAGGTTCGAGCCCAGGCTTTTTCATCCCCCGTTCTGCGCGATGGGTTCAATAGCGAAGTCATCAAGCAAGAAGGCCGCTACCTGGTGTTGCGCTTGGCAGAGCATCAGCCGGTGGAGCAGCGCAGTTTTGCTGAGGTGAAAGATGACATTGTGTTGCGACTGAAGCACGAACGGGCAGGTGAGCTTGCAAGTCGAGCGGCGGAATTGGCGCTGGCTGCCCTGCAGAGTGGTGCCGACTGGGACGCAGCGCAGCCGAAAGGCGCTTTGAGCTCGGCGCACGAAAACATCGGCCGAAGCGTGCCGGAGCCTGGTCTTGACCCCGCCCTGCAAGCGGCGGCATTTGCCATTCCGGCACCAGGTGAAGAGGGGGGCGTACCTCGGCGGGTTGTGATCGGCTCGAACGGTGATCCGGCAGTCATTGAGGTGGTGGAGGTGGTTCCCGGGGATCCAGGTTCTCTTACGTCCGACCAGCGCAACCAACTGGCCCGGTTAATGGCCCGCTCAATGGGCCAGTTGGACCTTGGTCTGGTTCAAGCGGCTCTGGAAGCGACCGCTGACATTGATCGAAATTGAAGGCTTCCGAATCTGTTGCGATTCGTAACGCAGACTCGGAGCGTCTGTCCTGAACGGTAACAAATTGCAACAACCTGCGGTGAGCTGCGTCAAATCATTCGCATATCGCCGCAATCCCGAGTACCATTCCTGGCCGAAAAAAAGACCATAATTCCGGAGAAATCACTCATGCCTTTGGCTCTGTGGAGCAAGCTTGCTTCAACGCGCAACTCGTGGAGCTGGAAATTTAGGCAGGGAACGCACACCAACCCCAGGATGTTGCCACTGCTGTTCACCGCAGTCTTCGCTGTGGGTGCCCCCACCGCTTGGGCCGATCCACTGTACGTCAAGTCGCCGCCGATGCCGGAGGCGCATCAGACGCTGCTGCTTGACTTGGACCGTGCCGGCGACCGAATCGTTGCTGTTGGCCAATACGGCGTCATTGTGTATTCCGATGATGACGGTCTCACTTGGTCGCAGGCCGAAGTGCCCGCCATGGTCACCCTCACCGGAGTGGATTTTGTTGACGCGCAGACTGGCTGGGCCGTGGGACAGGCGGCGTTGATCCTCAAAACCGAAGACGGTGGTGCCACCTGGATTCGTCAGCACGACGGTGAAATGGAAGGCAGCATTGCATCCACATTGATCGCGCGAGCGGAGCGCTCGATCGAAGAGATCGAAGCACGGATGGAGCAGATCGATCCGGATGAGGATGAAGACGCTTATTTGGAAGCCGATGACGAACTCTGGCTGGCCGAGGACCGCCTGCAGATCGCCGAGAAAGCCAAGTATTCGTCATTACAGGGTGTTTGGTTCAAGGACGCGAAAGAAGGCTACGCGGTGGGCGCCTATGCGCAGTTTTACCGCACCACCGATGGTGGCGTGAGCTGGATCGATTGGAGCGGTTCAATCGATAATTTTGAAAGCCACAACAATGCCATTTGGGGCAAGGGTGATCTGGTGTTCATCGCTGGGGAACGTGGCAATCTGTTCCGTTCTCGCGATGGCGGAAAGACGTGGAACCAAATGGAAAGCCCGTTCGAGCGAAGCTTGTACGATGTGTTCCCCGGCGAGAACGGACGCGTGTATACCGTGGGTATGGTGGGTCTCATCAGCTACAGCGACAACCAGGGCGAGCGCTGGACCCTGGCCAGCGTGCCGACCGAGTTCCCCATTCTGAGTGGGTACGTGGCTGCAAGCGGAGAGGCGGTGTTCGTTGGCAACAACGGCACCTTTGTGACCGAACGTGCCTCGACCTCCGGATACCACGTGCACCTGCGCAGCGACCGTTTGCACATCACTGGCATTGTGCCTACAGCAGATGGACACTTTGTGATCTCAGGCTTTGGCGGTGTGAAACGAGTGACCCCGAAAGGGTTGAACGAGCAATAAGATTTTCGCCACACGCCGGCACAGCTTTCGGGGAATTACCATGAACGCAACCAATCACATTGACCACGATGCGCCCTTGTTGGAACGACTGCTTTTCAACAACAGGCCGATCGTTCTGCTGCTGTTTCTTTTGGTCAGCGGTTTTCTCGGTTATCAGATGACGAAGGTTCAACCCGATGTCAAGTTCGAAAAACTGATCCCGCTGGCACACCCGTATATCCAAAACTCAATGGCGATGGCGCCGCCCGGCGGACGGGCTGGCAACACCATCAAGGTCGCCGTGGCTGTCAAGGACGGCGACATTTTTACCCGCGAGTATCTTGAGCAGTTGCGCCAGATCTCGGACGCACTCTTTTACATGGATGGTGTGGATCGTGGCAACCTGGTGTCCATGTGGACCCCAGCTTTGCGCTGGCAGGCCAACACCCCGGAGGGCTGGAAGGGGGACGCCATCATCGGGCCTGGCTACGATGGCTCGCCGGAAGCGGTCGAGCAAATTCGCACCAACGTCTTGCGTTCTCGGCACATCGGCACCTATGTCGCGAACGATTTCAAATCCTCTGTCATCACTGTGCCTCTGCTGGCTCTGGAGCCCGGAGAGAGTTTTGATTACCAGGCTTTCGCCACGCAGATCGAACAAGACATCCGTGAGAAATTCCAAAACGAAAATTTGAGCATTCATGTTGTCGGGTTCCCAAAGTGGATCGCGGACTTGTTGGATGGGTTTGCATCCATTTTGGCGTTCTTCGCGGGCGCCCTTGGGATTACCCTGGTGCTGCTGTATTTCTATTCGCGTTGCTGGAAAAGCTCCATTGTGCCGCTGGTGTGTTCGGTGATCGCGGTGGTGTGGCAGCTGGGTCTGCTCAATCTATTCGGGTTTGGCTTGGACCCGTACTCCGTGCTGGTCCCTTTCTTGGTCTTTGCCATCGGCGTGAGCCACGGAGTGCAAATCATCAACGCCATTGCGCACGAGGCGACCCGTGGGGAAGACCGCCTGCACGCAGCTCGGCGGTCGTTTCGGCACCTGTACATTCCCGGGATGTTGGCGCTGGTGAGTGACGCCATTGGCTTCATGACGCTGTACATCATCCCGATCCAAGTGATTCAGGAATTGGCGGTCACCGCAAGCATTGGGGTAGCGGTGATCATCTTCACGAACCTTGTACTGCTGCCGGTGTTGATGTCGTACATCGGGGTCACCAAAGCCAGCGTGCAGCATGCCCAGGCAAAGGTGAATCAAGACACTCCCGTTTGGAACGCCTTGTCACGTTTTGCTGGAGGAAAGCTGGCACCCGTGACCATCTTGCTTGGCGCGGTGTTGCTGGGTGGGGGCCTGTACTTTCAACAAGGACTTCAGATTGGCGATCTGGACGCGGGGCAACCGATGTTGCGGCCGGATTCGCGGTACAACAAGGATGTCGCCTTTGTAAATGGGGCGTACTCAACCAGCTCCGACACGCTCGTGGTCTTCATGAAGACCGAACCCGAGCGGTGCACCACCTACGACTATGTGGCCCTGATGGACCGCTTGATGTGGAGTCTGGAAAACGACCCCGGGGTGCAGTCCACCTATTCGATGGTTACCAAGGCAAAGTACTACAGCCTCGCGACCAACGAAGCCAACCCGCCCTGGTATTTGATCACAAGGGACCCGCGGCTGCTGACGACGCACATTGGCACCGACGGCATGAACGGCAACTGCAGCGTCGGTTACCTGCAAGCCTCACTTTACGACCACAAGGCAGCAACCTTGGATCGCGTGACCGGCGTGGTGGAGGAGTTCGCCGCGGAGCACAACTCTGACGAGGTGCAGTTTCTTCTCGGGGGTGGCAATGCAGGCATCGATGCCGCCACCAACCAGGAGATCGAACGCTCGCAGAATCGGATGCTCGGCCTGGTATACGGTGTGGTCAGCTTCTTGTGTTTGCTCACTTTCCGCTCTTGGCGTGCGGTGATCTGCATCGTCACGCCGCTCGGACTCACCTCGATCCTGTGTCAGGCCCTGATGGCCCAGATGGGGATTGGTATCAAGGTGGCCACCTTGCCGGTGATCGCGTTGGGTGTGGGCATTGGTGTTGACTACGGCATTTACATCTTTTCGCGCCTAGAATCCTTCCTGCGTGAGGGGCGCGAGTTGGTGGACGCCTATTTGCAGACTTTGCGCACGACCGGCAAAGCGGTGGTGTTCACTGGTTTCACACTGGCGATTGGTGTGGGTACCTGGGTGTTTTCGCCGATCAAGTTTCAGGCAGACATGGGCATCTTGCTAACCTTCATGTTCCTCTGGAACATGGTTGGCGCCATTTGGCTGCTCCCAGCCTTGGCGCACTACTTGGTCAAGCCCGAGAAGTACGCCGCGCTGGGGCCAAAGCCCTAGAGCGCGTTGCAGTGGACCAGCGAGAGACTGGCCGTGGATTGACTGAAAAAGCCCGCGTTAGCGGGCTTTTTCGTTTGTGCCACGCCAGAGTGCAAGTCTCGGGCGTCTCGGTTGTCTATGCTTAACGAATAACAGCACATGAGGCGCTCAACATGGATGCAGAAAGGTCAAACCTCGACGCCGCACGGGGACGTTTCCTTGACCGCTTGATCGCCGAATTGCAGCACCGCTTGCCGAGCGAGCAGGCTGAATCCGTTGCGCGGTTCGCATCTTCATACTACCGAACCGTTCCACTGGATGAAGTTGAGCACCGGTCGCTCGATAGCCTCTATTCAGCCACCCTTTCCTGCTGGCAGTTTGTCCGGCAACGGACCACCGCGCACAAAATCCGCGTGTTCAACCCGGATCTGGAACAGTATGGCTGGCAGTCACCTCACACGGTGATTGAAGTCCTGACCGAGGACAGACCGTTTTTGGTGGATTCGGTGCGGATGGTGTTGGGTGGCCGCGGTCTGTCCATCCATTCGGTCATCAATGCGGTTTTCCGTATTGAGCGCGACCAAGCGGGTGACCTCAAGCGCTTCTGGCCATCCGGGGACACCTCTCCTCTAGAGCCTGGCGGAGCGCCGGCTCCTCAAGAAGCTGTGCTGTACTTGGAAATCGATCGAATCTCGGATGCCGAGCCGCTTGCCGGCGTCGCAGCGGCCCTGCGCAGTACGCTCAACGACTGTGCTGCGGTGGTGGCGGACTTTGGTGCAATGCGCGCCGCGGCCCTCGAACTGGCCGTTGCCGTGGACGGCGATGATGAGCAACACCAGGAGGCCAAGCGGCTGGTCGAGTGGTTGTGTGATGACCACTTTACCTTTCTCGGTTACGACGAACTTCAAGTGGCGTCGAGTGAATCCGGATTGAAGTTGACGCCTGTGTCCAAGGCATCTCTTGGTCTGTTGCGCGGTCGCGAGCTGCATGACCTGGCAGCGACACTCCCTTCAGATTCGCGATTGGCTGGATTCCTTCAAGAACCCGAACCCATCGGATTTGCGATCGCTGGAAACCGTTCCAGTGTGCATCGACCGGCGTTCCCTGATTATGTCCTGGTTCGCGTGCGAGACACCGAGGGGCGGCTGGTTCGGCTGCATCGTTTGCTTGGTCTCTATGGCTCCAATGTGTATTTGGAAAACCCCTACTCGATCCCTTGGATTCGCACAAAGCTGCAGCGAATCCTGGCGGACTCAGGGTTTTCGCCGAGCGGGCACAACCGCAGCCGGCTTTCCCACATATTGGCGGTGTATCCGAGGGACGAGTTGTTCGAAATTCCCATCGCCGAGCTCTCGTCTCAGTCGCGGGGAATCTTCGACATCCAGGAACGGCGCAAGACCAAGCTGTTTCTCCGTGAAGATGTAACGGGACACTTTTACAGCTGCTTGTTGTTCCTTCCCCGGGAGCTGTTCAGTACGGAGCTGCGCCTCAAGATTCAGCAGTTTCTTGGACAGCAGATGGAGGCCGAGCTCGCGGAGTTCAATACCTTTTATTCTGATTCGGTGTTGGTGCGGCTGCACCTGCTGATGAAGAAGCGCCACCCACCCGCTGCCTCCATCGACGTATCCGATTTGGAGCGAGGGATTATCGACCTGACCCGAACCTGGGAGGAGGACCTTGCGCGGGTTCTGGTTGAATATTTCGGCGAGGAGCAAGGCACTCGCCTGAAGCATCGTTATCAGGGTGCGTTTCCAGCGGCGTACAGAGACGACTTTGATCCTTCGACCGCTGTGGTCGATGTGCAGAAGATCCAGCAGCTGCACAATCCGAATGACCTGGCGATGAGCTTCTATCGTGCCATCGAAGAAGACCAGGACGTGCTCCGCTTCAAGCTGTTTACCCTTGGACAGATGATTCCGCTGTGCACGGTGATCCCGGTTCTGGAGCACCTTGGCGTACAGGTGATCGGCGAGCGCCCGTACGAGTTGAAGGGCATCAACGGCAAGGTTGTATGGATCCACGACTTCATATTGATTTACCGGTTTGCCGACGGCATTCAGTTGCAAGAGGTGCGTCAGCTGTTTCAGGACGCGTTTTCCGCGGTCTGGTTTGGCCATGCCGAATCCGACCGGCTGAACCGGCTGGTGCTGAGCGCGGGGATTGGTTGGCGCGAGATCGTGATGCTGCGCACCTATGCCAAGTACCTGAAACAGATCGGTTTCGCGTTTGGGCTGGATTTCCTTGCCGACGTACTGTACCGACACGGATCCATCACGTCGCAGTTGGTGGCGCATTTCAAGGCCCGTTTCGATGTCTCGCTCAGCGTATCAATGGAAGCCCGCCAGGCCCAGGTCGAGCGCAGCCGGGCTGCAGTGGTAGACCAGTTGCAGTCCGTGTCCAACCTCAACGAAGACCGCATCCTGCGCAGCTACCTTGAGCTCATTGACGCGACCCTGAGGACCAATTTTTTCCAACCGGATTCGTCAGGGGCTGCCAAAGCCTACGTTTCGGTCAAGCTGGATCCGCTCGCCGTTCCAAACCTTCCCGAACCTCGGCCCAGATTTGAGATCTTTGTATACGCGCCAGATTTCGAAGGGGTGCACCTGCGCGCAGGGAAGATCGCCCGGGGCGGTCTGCGCTGGTCTGATCGAATCGAGGATTTTCGTACTGAAGTGCTGGGCCTGGTGAAGGCGCAGCAAGTGAAAAATTCCGTGATCGTACCGGTTGGTGCCAAAGGCGGGTTCGTGACCAAAAACCTGTCAGCGGACGCGGACCGGGCCACCCGCGCGCGCGTCGGCCAGGCGTGCTACCGCAAATTCATTCGCGGCATGCTGGACTTGACCGACAACCAATCCGGAGAAGGGGTCGTGCCTGCTCCGGACGTGGTCCGTTGGGACGAAGATGATTTCTATCTGGTCGTTGCTGCCGACAAAGGTACGGCCACCTTCTCTGACATCGCCAACGGTGTGGCGGCGGAGTACGGCTTTTGGCTCGGCGATGCCTTTGCCTCGGGAGGTGAAACGGGCTACGACCACAAGAAAATGGGCATCACTGCGCGGGGCGCCTGGGTGTCGGTGCAGCGGCACTTTCAGCAGCTGGGGGTCGATGTTCAAAGAGAGCCCGTGACCGTCGTGGGCATCGGTGACATGTCTGGCGATGTGTTCGGCAACGGCATGCTCCTCTCCAAGCACATTCGGTTGGTGGCCGCCTTCAACCACAAGCACATTTTCATTGACCCCAACCCGGATGCTGCGACAAGCCACCGTGAGCGCGCACGCTTGTTCGAGGCTGCGAGTGGTTGGGAAGGCTACGCCACGGAGTTGCTGTCCCGTGGCGGCGGAATTTTTTCCCGGGACACCAAATCCATACCCATCAGTGACGAAATGCGTGAACGGTTTGATATCCGTGCCGCCACCCGGACACCGAATGAGCTCATCCAGGCGCTGTTGCGTGCACCGGTCGATTTGCTCTGGAATGGTGGCATCGGAACCTACGTCAAGGCCAGTTGGGAGTCGGATGCTGATGTCGGTGATAAAAGCAATGACCCCGTGCGGGTGGACGGAAAGGATCTCCGGTGCCGGGTGGTGGGCGAGGGTGGGAACCTCGGCCTTACGCAGCCGGCTCGCATCGAATACGCCCTCGCGGGTGGTGCGTGCAACGCCGACTTCATTGACAACTCGGCCGGGGTCGATTGCTCGGATCACGAAGTCAACCTCAAAATCATGCTGGATGAAGTGGTGCGTGCCGGCGACCTGACCGACAAGCACCGCAACCTGCTTCTGGCACAGATGACCGAAGCGGTTGCAAAGTTGGTTTTGGACGAAAACCATCGCCAGGCCCGGGCCATTGGCATCGCACAGGCGCAAGCGCGCGGTAGGAATGGCGAGTACCTGCGGTATATTCAGCACCTTGAATCCCGCCGCGCGCTGAACCCTGGACTGGAAAACCTGCCCGACGAACAGGTCATGCAAAGCCGAGCGGCCAGCGAACAGGGGCTCACTCGACCCGAGTTGGCCATCTTGCTCAGCTACACGAAAAACCTGTTGAAAGAAGCCCTGGCCCAATCAAACCTGCATGAAGATCCTGGGTTGCAAGATGAGGTGCGCAGGGCCTTTCCGCGGCAACTCAACGACCGCTTCGGGGACCGTTTACCCAGCCATCGCCTGTACCGTCAGATCTTTGCCACCCAGGTTGCCAACCATGTTGTCGACTTTGGCGGTACGACGTTCATGTTTCGATTGGCCGAATCCACGGGGCTCTCATTAGTTGAGATCGTCAAAGGGTATCTGGTCGTGCGGGACGTTTTCGGCCTAGAGCAGTGGTTTTCCGAGATCGATGAATTGACGATGCGGATTGATCCGGCATTGCGCTGGAATTTAATGGCAGACCTTGCCCGCACCACCCGCCATGCCACGCGGTGGCTGCTGCGTGACCAAATGACAGGGGTTGCAGTCTCCGAGTCGGTCGCGGAGTACCAGCAAGCGGCCGAGACCTTGTTGGTTGGGTTTCACGAAATGCTTGCACCGGACCAGAAGGCACTTTGGGCGGAGCGCAACACCGAACTTGTCGACGCCGGCGTCCAGCCTGATCTTGCCGGAGCGCTCGCGGCCGTGCCGCTTTGGCACCTGGTGTTTGGCATTCAGCAGGCGGCATCCGCGACGCAACGGGACCTGTGCGAAGTGGCGCGGTTTTACTTTGAGGTTGGGGCGCGGCTCGGCATTGACGCGTTCTTCGCGCAGGTTCGGGGCCTGAATGTGCGCGACCATTGGCAGGCACGGGCGCGCGAATCCTTCATGGATGACATCGATGCCCAACAGCGTGCGTTGACCATTGGGCTGCTCCAGGAGAGCGGAGGGGGTGAGTTTCCTGCGGACGTGCTCAACCGTTGGATGGAAGATCACGTACAAAGCGTTGGACGCTGGCGCGCCATGCTGGAAGAAATTGAAGCCACTGCGGAGGTGGACCTCTCCATGTTCACCGTGGCCGTGCGCCAGTTGCTTGAACTCGGCGCGGCGGTTAGCTCCTGAGGGCCTCGCCCGTGCAGGGCCGTGCCACATTTTGCCTCAATGTTGGCGCACGCGAGTGGGTGCGCGTGTACCGCGGCGAAGCAAGTGCGGTGCGGGTGCGTGATGAGCAGGGCCGGTGGCTGCAAATACCGGCACGGTTGTTTCAGCGGTACCTGACTCACAGCGGTGTCTGTGGTCGATTTGTTCTGACCTTCGACGAAACTGGCCGTTGTCTGTCTTTGCAGCGAATGGCAACAGCGGCGGAACCCTGAGTTTCGGGCGTGCGTTGGTTGCTGTCCTCGACCGCTTGTATCAAGCTCGCTTCCTCCCTAGCATGGTCGCCCGCATACTGGCTCGGGGTCGATCATGTGGTACCCATTGCTACGTCCACTCTTGTTTGCGCTGCCGCCGGAGGCCGCACACAGCTTGGCGCTGTCGGGGCTTCGGGCTCTGGCGCCCGCGATTGCACGGCTGGGGGCGCTGCGCAGCGCCTCGCCACTTTCTCTCCAGGCCATGGGCCTAGAGTTCCCCAACCCGGTCGGAGTGGCAGCAGGGTTGGATAAAGATGCCACCTGCATTGAGGGCCTGGCGGCTCTGGGTTTTGGGTTCATTGAGGTCGGCACCGTGACTCCCAAGCCTCAGGCAGGCAACCCGCGGCCGCGGTTGTTCCGCCTGCACGAGGATGATGCCCTGGTGAATCGAATGGGCTTCAACAACCAGGGGATGGACGCCATGGCGCGATCCCTGGCGCGCACCACATATACCGGCATTCTCGGGATCAACATCGGGAAGAACCGCGACACACCCGTCGAGCGAGCGCACCAGGACTACGTCGCTTGCATGCGCCGTTTGTATCCGTTTGCCTCGTATTTCACTGTCAACCTCTCGTCACCCAACACCCCGGGCCTGCGCACGCTACAGCAGGGCGCAGGTTTTGCCCACTTGTTGGATGAAATCAAGGGATGCCAGACTCAACTGGCCACGACCCACCTCAAGTACGTTCCAGTCGTGGTGAAGGTGGCGCCGGACCTGGATGCCAATGAGGTTGCTGACTTGGCCGGTGAACTGCTGCAGCATGAAATCGATGGGGTGATCGCAACCAACACCACCACCGCTCGCGAAGGGCTGCGCAGCGCCGCCTCCAAGGAGGCCGGTGGGCTCAGTGGTCGACCCCTGATGTCGCCTTCCACCGCGGTGGTTGCGCAACTGCATGAACGGTTGCAGGGAAGGGTGACCATCATTGGCTCTGGGGGCATTTTCTCCGGAGCTGACGCCTGTGCCAAGCAGGCGGCCGGGGCCCGCTTGGTGCAGTTGTACACTGGGCTCATCTACCGTGGTCCGGGCCTGATCCGGGAGGTGCAAGCCGCTCTGACAGCACAGGCTGAGCAGGTCCGCCACTAAGACCGGTGGCGGCCGACAAGCACAGCACAACGGATAAGGGCCGCAAGAGCGGCCCTGAGACGATCCGAAGATCGGTGCGGTGGTGTTCTGATTGTGGGTGCTTGGTGGGGGTGCCTATCCAAGCGGCAGGCGGTGAATCGCGGAAACCCCCTGCATGCCGGACCAGTTGTCTTCTCGGCCTTGGCGCCAACCAGACAGCCACTGATGGCGGCTTGTTGCGTTCTGGTGTGGGCACAACTCTTTCGACTTTCCGCCCAGTCCGGCACGGTAGCCGCGGCTGTAGGCGCGGGCGGGTAGATCCCGTTTTAGTGTTTTTGCCATGCAGTGTCTCCTCTGTTCTTGCACTTTTGGGTAGAACATTGGAATGCAGCCTCGGTACGGCGCCGAGACCACGGCTGGGACGCGCAAAGGCCCTGCGGCCAGGCGGCGTCCCACCCGCCTTTGTAATATAAGTGCAATTTGAGGCGCATGTCGATCTGTACTGTGGACGAGTTTGCGAAACCTGTATCCAATCCGCCGGGTGGTGAGAATCGCGCCATACTATGCCGCCTGTACTCCACGCTTGGTTGCCACCTGTGTGAAATCGCCGAGGCGCTCATTGCCCCCTGGGAGCAGGCCCAGTGGGTCGAGGTGCAGGTGGTTGATGTGGCCGACGAGCCTCAACTGTTTGACCAATACGGTGTGCGCATCCCAGTGCTCGTCGCAGCCGACGGGGCGGAACTCCCCTGGCCATTCGACCAGGACCGCCTGGCCGAATGGCTGCACCAGCGGCTGGCCTGACGGGCTCTCATGCTTCGAGCGGCTGACCGTGCGCGCCCTGGTTGAACTATCCTTCGGGGTGCAGCCTGGCGGCATGCACCACCGTGTTGCCCCTAGCACTGGATAGGCTCAGGTCCCATGAAGTTGCCCGAACACCCGTCCAAAAACTTCCCGTCGGCAGAAGAGGACGCTGTCCGTTCAGATGGTGTGGAGGCCCGCTATGCTGAGGGGGCCTACCGTTTGGCATATCGGGACGAGGCATTTTTGCTGCGCGAAGAGTTGCGCCCTGTGCGGATCCAGCTGGAGCTGCTGAAACCCGAACTGATTCAGCAAGAACAGGGAATCGAGCACACTGTGGCCGTTTGGGGCAGTGCCCGCAACCTAAGCGCCGAAGTGGCCGATGCTCAGCTGAAGGCGTTGGAAGCTGCAGCCCAAGGGCGAGACGCGGCAGACCCTCAGATGGCGCGTGCGTTGTACCGCGCCAAGGTGCAGGTCCGCCATGCCCAGTACTACGAAGCGGCGCGCCGCTTCGGCGCCCTGGTGACCGAGCGCCCCTTTCACGGCTTTGACACCCCTTGCACGCTGGTCACGGGTGGCGGGCCAGGCAACATGGAGGCAGCCAACCGTGGCGCCATGGAGGCGGGCGGTACCAGCATCGGATTGAACATCGTGCTGCCGATGGAACAACGCCCCAATCCCTACATCACCCCCGAACTCTGTTTTCAGTTCCATTATTTCGCCATCCGCAAAATGCATTTTCTGCTGCGGGCGCGGGCACTGGTGTGTTTCCCCGGCGGGTTTGGCACCCTGGATGAACTATTTGAAACCCTCACGCTGATTCAAACCGGCCGCAGTCGGCGGGTGCCTGTACTGCTGTATGACGAGCAGTTCTGGAAGCGGCTGTTGAACTTCGACATGCTGGTCGAAGAGGGGATGATCAGCCCTGAAGACATTGAGCTTTTCGAGTACGTTGAGAGCCCTGAAGCTGCTTGGTCGGCGATTGACGAATTCTATCGCTGCTGTGGCCACCACCCAGCGGGCTGAGGCAGCGAACCCGCGTCTACCCGGGGGTGGCCTGGGTGGGTCACCCCGCCCTAAGCTGTTTGGGGGTGGTAAATACACAAGCCCAATGCCGCCAGAGCCGCGAACGATGCTCCCGCAATAAAAGTGGCTGAGGCGCCGACCAGGGCCCACAATAGACCTGCAATGAAGCTTGCGAAAAAGGCCGCGGCTCCACCAACAAGATTGAACATCCCAAAGGCGGTGCCGCGCAGATCCTCCGGCGCGGTATCGGCGACAAGCTTCGACAGCAACCCTTGAGTCAACGCCATGTGCAGGCCCCACAGCCCCGCACCAAAAAGTGCGGCCTGAGGTGATGCAGCCGCCGCCAACACCATGTCCGCGAGGACTAGAACCAATAGCCCGGCCACCAGGAGAAATTGCGCTGAAGATCGGTCCGCTGCAGCGCCCGCTGGGTACGCGGCCATGGAGTAAAAGACATTCATCACAACCATGATGACAGGGATGTAACCCAGTGCGATGCCGACATCCTGGGCGCGCAGAATGAGAAAGGCCTCGCTGAACCGTGCCAGCGTGAATACCGCCCCAAGTGCAACGACAAGCCAATACCCGAACGGCAGGCGTCTGGCATCGGCCAGGCTCAGCCGAGCCTGCATGCTGCCACCAGGGGCTGCGCGCCGAGGCTCACGCACTGCTAGGACCAGAAGAACCACCGCAACGAAAGCTGGAACGGCCGCCGCCCATAAAACCGTTCGGATGTCATTTGCAAACCAGGCCATCAACAGGACAGCCAACAGTGGACCGATGAAAGCGCCCACCGAATCGAGCGACTGGCGCAACCCATAGGCTGCGCCGCGCAGCTGAGCTGGCGCGATGTCCGCGATCAGCGCGTCCCGGGGTGCGCCACGAATGCCTTTGCCAACCCGGTCAATGAACCGGGCGCCCAAGACCCACCCAATGGAGGTTGCCAGCGGAAACATGGGCTTCGTGATGGCGCTGAGGCCGTAGCCGACCACAGCAAGCACCTTGCGCCTACCGACGTAATCGCTGATCGCACCAGAGAATACCCTTGCAACCGCAGCGGCCGCCTCTGCCAGGCCCTCGACGATGCCGATGGTGACCATGGAGGTGCCAAGAACCGCAGCCATGAAGACCGGTAGCAGGCTGTGCACCAACTCCGATGAGATGTCCATGAACATGGAGACAAAGCCAAGGCTCCAAATGCCCATGGGCAAGCGACGATCGAGATCAGACTCTGCGGGCTGCTTCTTCATAGGCATGGTTTGACTGACCGCGAGCGCCGCATGGCCGTGCTTTATAACACCGTTTCCGGCTTCCCCCTTGGATTCGCTTTTGCTGCGGCGCTGGATCGTACGTCGCGGTGGCCGCCGGTCCTCCTTCGTCGCCATCGACTGGGCCGACATGCTGGGTCTGGATGGGCCAGATAAAAGACGAGAGCGCCCGCTCCGGCCGGGTCTTGCGCAAGGCGCTGGCGAAAGCTGCACCGCTCCATATTCGCACGGTCCTGACCGACAACGGCAAGGAGTTTGCCGGCTGGCTGTTCGGTCAGTGGGGCCGAGCCGCCAGTGGCCAGTACGAATTCGATCAGCTGTGCGCGGCACTGGGTATCGAGCACCGCCTGACCCGCGTCCGTCGGCCCCAGACCAACGCACTGTTCGAGCGCTTCAACGGCCGCATGGGCGAGTCCTGCACCCATCGTTTCGAGAGCCGGGACGACCTAGAAAGCACGCTAAAGCGCTGTGTCTGACTGAACAACCACCGCTCGCCACAACAAGCCCTCAAACATCACCGCCGATACAAGCGATGAATAAGTGGACACAATCACATCCTCAACGTTGTCGACGGAAGGTGCCGAATCACCCAGGGTCCGACAGTTCAGTAACGTAACGGGCGTATGCTGCGCGCGCAGTTCGTCCATCGTCGAGCTCAAGAAAGACGCTATCCGCCTCGGCCCACCGGTGGGGGTCAGTGTTTCAGGTTTTTGCGAATTGGTTGACGTTGACCCTGCTAGGCATGCGCCGGCTCCGACAGATTGGCGGCCTGTGAGTCCGCCAGGCTGAGGATCGCCAGATGTCGGTTTATTTTACAGCCCGTTGGCATTCATCACTCAACTCGCGGAAATATGGAGATGTTTTTTATGGCCAAATTTTTGCATTCGTGTCCGCCGATGCCATGCCAATGATGCCCGACCAAGCTGCGAGGAGTGCCCCGCGATGAACAAACCGACCGTCGACTCCAGGATCCAGAAGAATCGTTTCGCGCGCCTGGCTGCCTTCTTGCTGAGTGGTGTCTGTTTGCTGTTCAGCCTGTCTGCGCATGCCGCGCTACTAAAAGAATTCGTCTTCACCGGCGTCGTCTCGGCGAGCGATCCGGGCGTAACCGGTACCCTGATTGGCGACACCATAACCGGGCATTTCACCTATGACTACGACACGGAATTGTTTGCCGCGGGCAGCTCGCCTTCGATCGGCACGTACTACGGGGCCATTACCGAATTCTCGCTCAAATTTGGTGAGTTCGAACTGGAAATCTCGAATCCGGGCGTCTATAGCGGTCTCAATTTCGTGACGGTCGCGAATGACAACCCCACCGGTAACCTGGGGCTGCGTGATCAGTTCGTGATCGGTGGTTTGATGGACAGCAGCGGGCCACTGGCGGCATTCAACGCGAATATCGACATGCTGGCCTACACGGGAACCTTCCACGACACAACGCTGCCGGACTTCCTCGATGCCAGTGCCTTTTATGCCCGCAGCATCCGCGCGAGGTTGATCCAAAGCAGTGGCGCACATGCTTTCGTGTATGGCGACCTGACGGAATTGAAGCAGGTCTCCGCCGTGCCCCTGCCGCCGGCCATCCTGTTGTTTGCGTCCACGCTGGTCGCAGTGGGAGCAATCCGGCGTCGGCGCGGGGCCTGACCTCAGCGTCGGGCGTTGCTGTCGGCGCCCGCGCCCCGGGTCCCGCAGAGCAGATCGATTGCTCATGCCGGGAGCAACGACACAATAGGGGCAGACCACGTTTGATGGGCCCGGCTCAGTGTCCACCCTTCGAATGAACCCCTGGGTAAAGACGCCACCGGATGTCAGGCCATTGATCGGAAGTGATTCCGATATCGACTCAAGTCTCACCGGGTGGACCCGATTCGATCGGCCACTCACGGCAACCCAGCACTGGGAAATCGGCGCTTTAGGCAGTAAAAAGAACCAGCCGTCGGTATCACCCGGCACTCGACAGCTAGGCAGGTTTGTTGGGATCGGTCGCCGCGGCTCCGGGTGATGGGGTGATGGGGTTGACCCAGGAGCGATGCGTTCGTCTGTCGAGCCCAGTGCGCCCAACCATGGCCTGTATGACCA
>OBIC01000182.1_pt1 | contig 24491 bp, 21 predicted proteins | sample 1519831 | NCBI WGS metagenome assembly OBIC01 (sample SAMN03019805, study PRJEB22545) | beach sand metagenome | biome: beach; feature: sea beach; material: beach sand | place: USA: Municipal Pensacola Beach, FL | collected 2010-10-20 | depth 40-45 cm m
AGAATTTATATGTTCAAATACATTCTTTACATGGCCTTCCATCTGTTAATCTACATCTCAACATATTTATTTGGTGGCCTTTATCACATTCAACTTTTAAAGGTGTTTCTGAATCAGTATACTCTTTCGAGAGCATTTTCCATCCTCTTTCTTCTAGAATTTTACAATATTTATTGTATAAGGCAATTTTGTCAGTCTCTTGTTTGAAAGTAGAAGGTTCACATTGTAGGCATCTATCAATTTGAATTCTATCTGGTAATCTCTCATTTATATGGCCATTTTTACAATAAAATTTAATTTTAGTTCTTACATTCTTATAATTTTCAGATATCATTTGACCACCTTGTTTCTCTATTTTTTCTTTACAAATTTGATAATATTTCTCTTTTTCTTGTTGCTTATCATCTTCTTTACATTCAGGACACATATAGTGTTGAATAATTTCTAGATATGATTTCGTATGATGATGTCCATTATTACAAACTACATCCATCTTTGTATAAGCGTTAGTATATGTTTCAGTTAAAAGTTTCCAGTTTTTTTGAGATAGGATATCTTGACATTTTTTATAATTTATTAATTTTTCATCGTCCTTATTTTCCTGGAGACAAACATTACATATACATCCTTCAATATATCTAGGTGCTTTTTCAACTATATGTCCTTTACTACATTTATATTTAATTGGCGTTGAATAATTGACGTAAGTATCTGATATCATTTCTCCTCCATTGTCTTCAATGAATTTTTTGAAATAAATTAACCGAGATAAGAGATATGGATCATTTAACTTTTTACATTGTTTACAGCCGATATTATCTCTAATTTCACGTGGTCTTTGTGAAAGTGGATGTTCTTTATCACATAACATTTTAAGGGGTTTATTTTTGTCAATATATTCATCTGAAACCATTTTCCAACCTCTAGATTCTATCATCTGTTTGTAATAATCATAATAATATTCTTTATTTTTTGCCATTAAATATTAAATATATAATGGTAAATTTTTAAATTAAATTTAATTTCAATTTTATCTTATGCGGAATCTCAAGTCGTCGTAACGTAGGCAATCTTGGGTGTCTGTTTTACAATTTTTCGAGCCCGAGTAGAGCCAGAGGGCAAATTCTTTGCTGTTATTGGGTATCGCCGTATTTGGCATCGTATAAAATTGTCGTTGTGAGTTTTCCCTTTCCCACAATTCATCGACATCCCGGAAAAGATCATGATTAAATGTATTCTTAATATTGTCTTTAATGTCTTCATCATTGGCATTGCAAGCCGCTGGAGGATCACCATTTCCAAATTCTAAAGCATGTGGATTCATCAAAGGATTATCATTTGTGGGTCGTCTACATGTATTCTTTTCATAATCATTCATTTCATCTATTGAGAATAGAGAAGGTTCATCTATTTTTAGCTTATTTGATGGTTTTTCTTTACCACCAATATATAAATCATTGTCTGAATCGTAATATCCAGCCTCTAATTTATATCCTTTTCTAGCATCCTCTTCTTCAGACATTTCATCATAAGTTTTATATTTTTTTCTACCATCCATGACATATTCCTCTTCTTCCAATCTTTTCTGACGGTCTTTATCTTCTTGTCGGATATCCAATATTCTATCAACCTCTTTCTCTCCACTTTCACTGTCTAAAATTTTAAATTTTTTAAATAGAATTGTTAACAATAAAAGTGTTATAGGTAATATTAATAAGGTTTCTCCTCGATTAAACAATAAAATTATAATAATCATATATAAACTAAATCTTGCAATACTATTTAATTGTTGATTTCTTGTCATTTTATAGACTGGAACAAATCTAGTATATTTACCATCCTTATATAATTCGGTTGGATCATCAAGCCAGAATTTTTCCTTATCAGACGTCTCACACAATGCAAGTGGATCTCCACAAGTATTATTATATCCCAAATTTTGAGTACTCATATATATATATTTATAAAATAATATATTTACAATTAAATTCATACATTATTATTTTTATCTTGTTGTTCTTTAAACATCTTCATTCTTTTTAATTCTTGCAATTTTTTGTAATTTTCCATTTGCATATTTTGATGGAGCATATCTAACTCATGGATTTGTCTTATTTGTTCTTGTTTTTTATGTAGTTGAGTTTGTTGATCCATACTATTAGGTTGTGGTTGTTGAGAATTTTGAGATTGTTGAGTAGATTGATTGGATGGGGGTGGTTGCATGTTTGGTAAAGGTTGAATAGGATTCTGTAAAACCATTGGAGATGATAAATTTTTCATTAGTGGAGCTTGTTGAGCATGAGATTTTTGTGTTAAATATTGAAGCTCCATTAACATTTCATTATAATCAGATTCTAAATTATAATTTTTTGATAATTTAACACCATTATTCATCAATTCTCTCAATTTGTTTAGTATTACCATTTTCTTTTGTAATAATTCTGAATCAACTAAATTTTTTTTATTTAATTGTTCTTCATCATTTTTATTTAAATTCATCCGATTAATATCATCAAGTTTCTGTTGTTCTAGTTTTTTTTCAGCTTCTTGCATCTGTTGTCTCTCAAAATCTATTTTTTGTTTAATTTCAAGCATTGATTTCATAAAAGCCATCTCATGAACACCTACAATATCCATAATTTTATTTTTATTGAAGAAAAATACAAATGTAGGAGTAAATTCAAATTCCTGGAAATATTTTCCTTGGGTTAATCTATAATTTGTTCTGTCAATATATACAAAAAGAATATCTCTATATTGTTTGGATAATGAAATAAACTTTGGTTTAAATTCTTTGCAAGGTGGACAATTTTTAGATGAAAGCATGACTATAATTAAACTTTGTCTATTTTGATCCAAAATTTCTTCTATGTGATCTTCATTAATAACCTGGAATATATTTTGATTCATTATATTATTATATTTTTATTTTTATTACAAAATCTTGACGCACAATAAATCTAGAATATATTTTGTATATCTATTTATTATTTTTTTTCCTTTTACCTCCTTGTTTATTTCTTGGAAGATTGCCTTGTCTTCTCATATTTGGATTGTTTCTTTGCATCTGGGCCATTATTTGATTGATATCTGGATTATTAAGGTCAATATTATCCATTCCCATATTTTTAAGCATGTCATTACATTGTTTCATACAGGCTTCTTCATTGATATTTCCATTTGATGCCTTCATATTCTTAGTCATTTGTTCTATTAAATTAAAAGGATTATTTTTTTCATCAAACATCGGTTTACCATCTTTATCTTTACATTGACTTGCAAGTGCTTGTGTAGACTGAAATAGTTTTGATATATCTATATTATTATTTTCAACATCTGATTGCATTTTTCCAGAAACTTTTTTTGCGATATTAATAATATTATCTAATGGATTACCACCGTTATTCATTTTATTATTTGATAATTCATTTGCAATACTATTTAGCATATCGGTAAGTGCCTGGCTAGTCTTTTCATCTATATTATCTCCAAGCATCCCTTTGATATTTTCTGTTGCACTTTCAATATCTTCTGGTTTCATGTTTTGTAATTGATTTTGTAAATCATCCATATTTACCATTTTATCTAATCCAATCATACTTGCAATTGTCGATAATCCTGGAGCAGAAGGTCCATCATCTTCAGGAAGATTTGCAAACATGTCATTAACACCATATTCTGTTGATGAAGATGTATCACCACCTATTCCAAGGTAAGGATTAAATTCCTGTTTTGATGTTGAAACAACCATTTGTTTTTCAACATCATTTTCCTTTTTAGAACCACTGGATTCATTTTGTGGAGTTGTAGATGTTGTAGTATTGTTGGGTTGATTCATTAAAATATCAGTTTCTAGATAAAGAATATTCAGATAAGTCCATAATTTATCTTTTTGTCCTTTTGTTAATTTCATCCAATTTTCTGATAAATTAACTCCAGGGAGCAAAACAAAATCATCATTAAATAATGTTTCATCTTTTGCACTTAATTTATTATTATTGGTTTTAAGTAAAGTGTGAACTTTAAATATAACTTTAGCCATATCTAGATTATTGTAAATAGCCAATGCCTTTTTACAACCTTCATTGGGTACATAACGATCATAATCAGTAATAAATCGGAAAAAAGTTGTAATGAAGTTCTTATAATGTTGTTCCATGTTAGTTTAAATATTTATATATACTATAATAAACTTTTATGTATTTAAACTTGAAAAATTGAATTTAAATATTTCTACTCATTTTATTTGTAACAAAACAAATACAGTATGAGGTATTATAAAATTTTCTTGCGACTTTATGGTTTAAAACCATTAATTAGTAAAGGAGATTATAACGTAAATCAAGATACAACCGCTAATAATTCCAGTGGTAATAGTGAAATAAAACAAATTGATATTGTAATTGACGATGGTGTTCTGACTCAAGAAATTGTTAAAGTACAAAAAAAATTTTATAAAAGAAAATCAGTCAGACTTGTATTAAATTATATTTATTCAATATTTGTTGGTATTTTACTTCTTATTCCCATCGGATTTGCTTTGATAAAATCAATCATAAATTCAGAAGGTAAATATTTTACATCATCCTTTTTCCAAATTATGTTTTTGTCACAATTCTTAACTGGATATTTAGTCTATAGGGATAAATACATTAAGAAAAATATGTCTCCATTAGAAACTTATAATTATATCAGTTTATTTGTATATATACTTTCACTTCTAGTATCTATATCATTGTCACTTTTAACTATATTGTTAGTAATATTTGATTCGAGAATTGATAATAATAAGGAAATTTATAATCATACAGATTTAATTGGAAGGATATTTTTAGTTATTTACTTTGGATTACATAATTTTTACGCATACAATATATTTTTTGTAAATGGAATAACATTCGCCTTAATACTTTTATCTTATAAAATATCGATTGCACAATATAAAAATAAATTGGAATCTGTACTAGGCGGTAATTTAGACAATATCGCAATATCAGATATATTAAAAGAATTTACTGAGATTAAAAGTTCATATACTAAAGTTGTGAAATCATTAAATCTAATGTTTTCAACTATGACTATTTTAGGTTTATTAGGATGTTATTTTGCAACTCTTCACTTTGGCACTAAATATGTAAATATTTTAACATTTATTCAAGGAGGATGTTTTATAATTATTGCAATAGTTTATATATTTTCAATCAATCGAATTAAAAATAGTGCAGAAGACATTAGAAAACTAATATCGGGAAATAGATTTATAACAGTATTTTTAGAAAAGAGTGAACAGAATTTATTAACTGGTGATGTTTATAGTGACTATGAAATAAATCCAGAAAATAATAAATCGCCATCTTTACAAAAAAATAAGACATTTATATCAAGAAGAAGTGCTCTTTTGTTGGATGAAATTAAAGATGATGATGTCAAAAGGGGGCAAGATGTTAGTAAAAAAATAGATACAATTAAAACAATGACATACAGAAATTTAATTAATATTAATGAAAATGGAAACAGTTTAGATTGGATCATTTTATATAAAAAGTTATCAGAAGATTGGGAATACTTTAAAATATTAGGATTTGAAATAACAGATGTTAGTTTAATTCAGCGCGTGATTGCAATACTTATTACATTTATTGGTCTTCTAAGAATTAATGAGCGATTTTAGTTCGTTTAAAACCTATTTTTTTAATATATACTTAAAAATATAAATCATATAAAATTAATATAATGAACACTGAAATAATTGAAGTAATAAACGATTTTAATCAAACACTAGTATCTCTGGCAAATGATATTTCTGCCATCTGTCCAAATTCAATTATCGGTAACAATATTAAAGATATTGAAAAGACAATTAAAAAAAAAGAAAATTTAACTAAATTTATTGATATATTTTGTATCAAAGTCTTAAAATATAAAGATGAAATTGATAAAGGAAATGATGATTTTTTTATTAAAAAAGATTATAGTGATGACTTGAAAGAAGATGAAATGTCACAATTAGATATAGTTAATGCAATTAAAGAAATTTATATTAAACTAAATAAAACAAATAAAGAAATTGTGATACAAAACATGCAAATATTATGTGAACTGGCACAAATGTATTTCCAATACATTTACAATAATATGAATAATTAAACTAATATCTTTTTCTGTTCATTTGTTGTTGCATCATTTGCTGTTGCATTAGCTGCTGTTGCATCATTTGATTATTTAAATTATTATTTTGATAATCATTCTGATTTACAATTTTTTCTTTTTCTGAATTTTCTATTGCTTCTAATTGTTTTTGTTTCATAAATGTCATATAATCTTCATCTTGAGTTTTTCTTTTTTCTTCAAGCATTTTTATTAAATTACTTTGTGAATTTTTACTTAATTTTTCTGATTGTTCTGGTGCTGTAAAAATAGCTTGTTTATCCTCAGAACCTAATTTAAAATAACTATGTGGTAAGGGATCGTCAATTTTTGTAAAGGCAAATTTATCAGATATTCCTGCCATGATATCATCATCATATCCAATCGGACCTTTTTTGCTATTAGACATATTTTGTTGAATTATTTTCTTATTATTTTCTATACCTTGTTGCTGTCTAAGAAATTTAATCTGTTGTAACCATTCAAATGTTTCTCTGCCTACTAAAGGTTTATTAAGATTGGTAACCATCATCATTGGTATAATCATTGTCTTGGGATATTTATCAATATTATCATCAATACAAATTAATTTAAAATATGATAACAGACAATCATTTTGTAGTAACATTAATAATTTTCTACAAGTCTCACATCTATTACTGTAAAATAAAACATTCATTCCATTCATTATATAAATATTTTATATAAAAATATAAATATTACTGACACAACAAAAATACATAAAAAAAATGAATTTATTAATATAAAATAATAATCTTCTTATAAATTATTGATCCATATGAGTAAAGTAGATATTAAAATCAAACAATTAAATAAACAAGAATTCAAAGATTTACAAAATAGTCAATTGGTTCTTCAAATATCTGGAGAAACTGTAAATCCGTCTCTTGTTAACACTCTCAGAAGAATATGTTATGATTATGTTCCAACTTATGCTTTTCCTGCAGAGTTAATCACTATTGAAAAAAATAAATCAGTTTATAATAATGATTATATGAAATGTAGATTATCACAAATGACTCTTCCTAATATTAAAAATGATATTTTCTTTTTAGAAGATAAATATTGGTTCAACATTGATTTTAAAGATCCTAACAGGCTAAGACATCCAGATGATAAAAAAGTAATTGACATATATTGTAATGTAACAAATAATACAAATGATAATATAAATGTTACCACTGAAGATATAAAAATATTTGAAAATGGTGATGAATTAAAAAATAAATATGATAAGAAATTTCCTCATTTATTAATTAATTTAAGACCATCTGATACATTTAGTTGTAAATTAACTTCTGCATTAAGTATTGGAAAGAATAACAGTATTTGGGCAGCCGCTGGTAATGTTTATTTTGAAGAACTTGAAGATAAAAAATATAAATTAACAGTTGAATCTCAGGGTCAAATGGATGAATATGAAATTTTACATAAAGCTTGTAGGATCCTCAAAGAAAAAATACTAATAACTAAGAAATTATTAGAGGAAAAATATAATAAATCATCGAATGATGAAACCAAAAAAATAAAAATAGTTTTAGATAATGAAGACCATACACTTGGAGGTATTATTAATGAATTTTTACAAGAAAATGAAAATATCGCATATTCTGGTTTGAGTAAACCTGATTTAGCAATTGACAGTATGGAAATTGAATTTATGTCTTTTAAGAATAATCCTATTAAACCTTTTATGGATACATTAGATTTTATAGTTAAAATAAGTGATGATATGGAAAAACAATTCGAAAAATTAGGAGAAAAATTTATTAATTATAAATATAATAATAAAAAAGGAAAATAAATATTTTATTTAGTCATTTGTTTATTGTTTTTTAAATTTTTAAACATAAGTGTTGTTTGAGTTGTAGTATGAATACAATTTTTATTTATGAATGGTAGATTTACATTTAAATTAATCATATTCATTCTATCAAAAAATATTTGTCTCAACTCATTTGCAGGAAGATTTTTCAAATAATTGTAAACATCGAAAACATTAATTGCTCTAACTGACTCATTCGATTTAGTATCAACACCATTATTAAAATCTCCTGTTCTATTTTTAATATAAAGTCCATGTATTTCATATAATGATTTTTTATATTGAGTTGTTAATTTATTATAAATTTCTTGATTATTTTTATTTCTTGTTGTATGATATAAATCTAGAAATTCTTTAGATAAGGTTTTCATTGAAGAATGAATTCGTCTTATAATATCAGTGCTATATTTTGAAAAATAAGGTAAAAAGTTATTCAATTTATCATTCTGATATAATTCCAAGAAACATTGATAAATATTGCTATTATTTGGTTTGAGTTTCATTAAAGTTTCATAAATTTCAGTTTGTAGCTTCAATGTAACAAATGGACTGTTATGTTTTTCACCTTTATAATATCTCAACACATATCCCTCTGTTGTAATTTTTTGATATTTTTTGTCTAGCTCATTTTGTTTTTCTAATTCCTTTTGAAGATCTTCCAATGATTCAAAATTCTCTTCTTCAATATAATTCACACCATCTAATTTATAATCAACCTCCTTCATAGTATATTTTTCAGTAGTTAAAATATGGAATACTTCTTTGTATTCTTTACCAAATTGGGAATAAGATACAATGTTTTTATTTCTATAGTGAACAAGAACAAAATGATAACAATAATCTTTATTAAGATCCTTTTCGAAATCAAATTTACCTTTCATTGCATCAGTAAACATGCTATAATAATTAGTATTTTTTACCCATTCTGATTTTTGTGCATCAAGACATCTTCTTGTAGTTACATACCATTTATTTTCATAATTGAAAACAACAATTAATGTTCCTTCATAACATTTTTGTACAGTAACAGAATTTTTCCAATCTTTATCTTTTAAAAACTCTAAACTATCGGCATTATATAAAATTCTATTATATTGTGATACGATAGGTTTTAAACTTTTCTTTTCAATAATAATACTTCTAAATGAATTTTCAACATCTGAATCTTTATTATTCGTACCGAATAACATACAAAGATTATCATTTTCCTTCAAAGATAGATTGTATAAAAATTCATTGTTTTCATTTTTCCTAAGAAGTTCGTTTTTAAATTCATCAAATGTCAGAGTGGTTTTATTAAGATTTGTAGAAATTGTGTTGATAAGATTATTAATAGATAAATTCTCATAAGATTGATTAAATGCCATAGTATAATATAATATATATATTATCTTATTTTCTTATGTATTATTATTTAAGTTTTTTTTACATTATCGTTAAAATGTTGTAAAATTTAAATTCTTATATAATAGTATAAAATTATATGTACATTAATAGAATTGATAATCTCTTAGATGAAACTATTGAAGAATTTTCTTCGTATATTTTTAGTAATAAGGAAATAGATAAATATATTAAGGAAATTAATTTTATTAAATATCAATTAGAAATAAACAATATATTTATAAATTTTGTCAAGAACATCAATAAGAAGAAAATTAATAATATTTTAAATGATGAAGATCATACTAATAAAATAATTGAGATTATAAAAAAATATATGGCATTTTATGTATTTATGCTTTTTGGGTTCTATTATTCTGGAAAAACAGAAACATTTATTAATAATGTAATAGAATTTTCAAAAAACCAACCAAGTTATAATTTTAAGGTTGATAACTTTTTCAATAGTGAAAGTAATTCACAAGTAATTAAATATTATACTCTGATTCAAAGTGTTAAGGAAATATTAAATTCTTCAGAAAAGTCATCTCAATTATCAAAGAAACCAGAAATGGAATATGCACGTAGATTTTTAAATGAAATTGGACAAGAATATGTCAATAGTTTCTTAAAATTAAAAAATTTAGAAGGTGGTGTCAAACAACAAGCCCACAATATAATTAAATTATTAATAATTAATGACTTGTATATCAATAAAGATAAAATTATTATTAATGAATTTATTGAGGAAAGAGATGCAGAAACAGGAGAATTTATATATATTGACATTGTGATACCAAAAACTGAATACATTGATTACAATTCAATTGAATTATCATTATCTCAAAAAGATATAGATAATGGCTTGGTTGCAGAAATTTATGATTTAATTACACAGGCTGAAAAAATTAAAGTGAAAGATAAAGGTCATGATGAAAAAATTTTAGAATTGCTAAATAGTAAATTGGTCATACCAGTGTCAGAAGATTTTTTATTGTACCATAAAGACAGTGAAAAATACCAAAAAGTATCTGGTGCCTTAAATCAGTCTACACATACCAAAAAAAAAGATGATACAAAAATTAAATATATTGTTAGTAAAATTGATAATGTAAGTGAATATTTTTCTAAAAATGTCAAAGATAATAAAAATCTAAAAACCGAGATTGAAAAACTTTTTTATACTCCAATGGCTGATCGTAGAGCTGTTACAGTTAATAATATTGAAGATATAAATATTTTGAATAAGTTTGAAAACCAAGGACGTCGAGCTATTGAAAATAATGAATATTATGCTGATTTACTAAATTATAGGCAATATCCATACATCAATTTTAAAGATATTCAGAATTATGGTTTTACAATTACTAATAATAAAACGTTAGACGTCATAAGATCAATAAATTTTGATTTATCCAGAAATCAATACAATAAAAATAGACTTACAGATTTTAGAGTGACTAATGCAGGAAATTCAATAACTATAGTAGGATTTATAATATCCCCTCAAATAGATGATATTAAATGTTCTAAGATTAAAGATTTTATAGATATTAGAAAAGTTGGTACATCAGATAAAAAAAATATTAAAAAATCTGAAAATGGTTATAATAATTCTTTAAAATTAATTAAAAATATTATAAATAAACCATCTAAAAGAAGACCACCGATTTATTGGATGTTTGATTTAGATAAAGATAAAGTTGTTATTGAAAAATATGATGTTGAAGATAAAAATAATATAAATGAACAAACTAAAATTGTAATATCAAGTTTTTACAATGACATTATAAATGTATTCTATGACAAAGTATTAAATTATATTGAAAAAAATAAAGTAATTACCTTACAAAAGTTTTACCAACTTATAGACAATATTGATAAAAAATATATATTATTTTCTGAAAATGAAATTTTTATTGACCTTTTAAAGACTATTCATGATAATAAAATTGTTACAACTAAATTACAGTATGATAAAAAAGAGGATCAATTTCCAGGTTTATCTGAAAATCTAATCAAATTACCCAGTATAAAAATAGAAAAACAAAAGAAAATAGAAACAATTCGATTAATTAAATCACTTGACGAAACTTTAAAACCAGATGTTGAAGAGGAAGATGAGAGTACCATTCAATATGATGTAATTTGTCAACATAATATCACCTGGGATAATATTATGGCTTTAAGAAAGAAAAATCCTAACCAGTTCGATGAAAAGATTTATGATTTTTTCTTACAATATGTTGATCAAAATCATGAAGGGTTATATATTTGTAAAAGTTGTAAATCAGAACTTAACATGAAAAATTATGTTTTAGATGGTACTTACGATGATGATGGGTCTTTTGTTATAACCAGTAGAGCCATGAATGTTCCATTAGAGGATATACCTGAATATGAAAAATATAAACCAACTATAAAAAATCTGGAAAAGATTATTGAAAGAATTGCTTCAATTACCAATATTAATACTCTCAATGGTAGTTCAAATAAAATTAAATCCAGAATTTCAAAAATTGTTAAAGATGCTATTGATTTGATTTTAGTTCACAATGCAAGTATGAAAAACATTTATAAAGAAAGAACTGAAAAAATAGTAAAATATGGATTAAATAAGGAATATTCTGATCTCTTTAATTTTGAATTAGATAATAGTATATTTGTTTATTCAAGTAAAGATAAAGATTACTTTAAACAAATTAAAAGAAACAATATATGGATCTATATAATTTATCTAATAATTATGGAATTAAGTGATACACAACTATTGTATTTAACAAGTAGTAAAATATGTAATCACTATTATTTTTCAAAATATGGAATTAATCTTTTTAAGAATATTTATATTTTAAAAAATAATAGCAGTGTTGCAGTACCAATATTAGAATATGAATTATTTTGTTACATCATCTTTTATATGTCGTGTATGATGACTAGGTATAACCTTTGGCAACGTCAAGATACTGATGCATCTAAAGATAAATTTGATTTAAATGTACAGAAGAAGATTATACATACTTTGATAGATTTTATGAATAGCATTGTGGAAATAAATAGTCAAAAGAAAAAGAAATATATATATGATATTATTTCAACACGTTATTTCACCAAACTAAATACAACTTATTCGAACAATACTATACTGGAAAAAATCAAGGCCTTAGAAAATAAAAATATTGTTGTTGAAGATAATAAAGTTAAAATGATCAGTGTGAGACTGAAACCAAAATTATTAGACAATCAATATAACGAAGGAACATATTTTGAAATTAATAAATGGAGATCATGTAAATGTGCAAAAAATTATATTAGAATTGGTGATAATTTATTTGAAAAATATGTGAACATTTCTAATATAACAAATTGTGAGTCAGGACCCTTTCATGATTGGTGTGTTAAAGATAAAAATCTCGTATGTCTAAATTGTAATATTACAACAAAAGATTTTGACACCAGCTTAAAAATGACCCAAAAAATTTTAGATAATTATTTAAAACAAAAAATTGTCAGAAAAACTTGTAGTAATGATAAACGTACTGCTGTTGTTTATGTTAAAGAATCACAAAAATCATTCACTTGTTTACCTTGCAGTTATATTGAGATTGAAGCAGCTAAAAAGAGTACTGATGAATATTCTAAGGAATTTGAAAAGATTAAAGAGAAGTTAACCGAATCTTCTTCAACTGAAAATGTTAAAGATATTGTTAATACTATAAAAGCAGATTATGGGCAATCTAAAAGACATAAAGAAGACTATTTTTATTTTATCGATAATTTTGTTAAAAATTTAGAAAGTATTTTAGGAAAAGATGTAAATATCGGTAATCAAAATATTTATTTAAGGACTGACTCATATATAATTGATCATGATCATAATGGATACATCATAGAAAAACCTTACTACATTAAAGATGATGGTGATAAAATTATTTATAAGAAAAATCACCCATTCTTTAAACAGGATGTTATTTTTTATACAAATAATAGACTTCAAATAGATGTGTTTTATGATCCTTTAACAAAATTACTTCTTGGATTCAAAGAAAAGAATAAAGAATATTCATATCCTAAAATGAAAAATGTTTATTTGAAATCTAAAAAGTCTGTCATGTCAATGCTTAAACTTTTAGGATACCCTTCTCAATATATAGATATTGAAAATAAAATGAAAGAATATAATCAAATTTACAAAGAAGAATTTTCATTAATTCAAACCATCTCAGATATATCAAGAAATAGAATTAAAAACTTGAAAAAGGTAATTACTGATTTACAAAGATATATTAATAGAGCAAAATATAATTTTGATGAAGAATTACTCGATACAGAGAATAATTTAGATGTATTTTTAAATAAATATAAAAATAAATTAAATAATTTGATCAATTCAAGTAATAATTTTGAATTTTTAGAATCATGGGATAAAGTTAGAGAAAATATTTATTTTGAAAACATAAGAAATAAGGCGATTAATATTAGCCCAGATGTGAAATACTTAAATTTTGAAGAGATTGCCAATTATGATTATAGTGGTAATGTATTATTATACTATATTGTTAATAATCTCAATGACTTAATAAAGATTAATGATGACAAATATGTTAAACTAAATTTGAGTTACTTTTTAATTGATGTTATTTTAAGGGAATATAACCAATTCAATATTGAAGATGAAATGACCAATTCTGAAACAAGAAGATTTAAATATATTTTAACTGTTAAAAGTGATCGTGATGTTGATGCACTCGCTGATGAAAGTGAATTTGCATATGAAGAATATACCGATCCAGATGAGGAAATGTCAGATGAAGCCAAAGAAAAACTTTACGATGCACAACAAGAAGAACAGGCCATTGATGTTGAAGATGATGAATTGGATTATGAAATTGATTATGAACCAGGAGTTAATATATCTGGTTAAAATTATTATGTGGAAAATTAATTTTATAAATTAATTTTTTTCTCAAATATATTCTTTGATACATATATATAAGATCAAGGAATGTTGACCCGTTCTAATATAATCCTCATTAGCATAATTAGTTTGTTAGTGTTATTTTTATTTTTCACTAATAATAATTCAAAACAAAATTCAAAAAAGAATTCAGATAATGAAAAATTTTCCGGTATTAGAGCAAGACCAATTTATAGGTATAAATATAAAAATGATGAAATGAAATCTGATGAAGAAAAATTAGTGGATGATGTTATTAGCTGGCAAAGTTCTATGAGTTCAGCAAATGTCACTAAGGAACCATTGAATCCCAATTTTGTTGATATTCAATTCCATAATGATTATAGAGATGTTATAACTGCAATTCATAATCTTGTGCCTGAAAGAAGACAAAGATTTAATTTGGCAAATAGACCATTAGTATATTCTGAACCCGAAGTTGATGAGGTAAAACTCTTACTCAAAGATTTTATAACTGTCCTTAATACTAATCTCAAATCTATGGTTCCCAGACAAAGAAATAAAAATTCCGGATGGGATGAAGCAATTGTAGATCCCAATGTAGAAGAATCTGGATGGGATAAAGTACAGAAATCTTTAGGTCTTGCAAAATCATTATATGAAGATCCAGCTGCCAAAAATCAAGTTAAATTAATTCAAATTAAAATGGTTCAAAAATATGAAACAGAAGATGAAATTAAGTATGCTGTTGATATGGTCATTCAAAAATTTAATGTCGAAGATCAAATGCTCATCAAAGCAAGTTTTGTACAAGATAAAAGACCTTTACATGATGAAAATAACTTCTTTGTAACTAAAAACATAGATTTAAGAGTCATTATTGAAGATATCTTTTTACTTGGATATTTAAGTCATGATGGTCCTGATGCCAGACAACAATATGACTTGGACAATGAAAAATATTATGATTATAATACAATGGAAGTTAATAATCTTACCGATCCAAAAGATATCCAGAAAATTTTGATGGAAAAATATCAACAGAAGAGGGAGGAAATGGAGTATCGAAATAGTTTACTCGATGAAGAAGGTAGAGCGTTCAACCGTGAATTGCCTCATATTTATGACTTCAGTAACATTCGAGGTACAAGAACAATCTTTGATGATTTTAATGAGAAAAAAACTTTCTACTAAAATACTTCAAAAAATTAATTAATCATTTTATTATAAACTTTTATCTGATCCTCATACAATTCACCATTAGAAAATACTATTAAAGGCTCCTGTTTATTATGTTTATCTATCAATTCAATAAAATTAGTTATAATAGATGATATTTGTTTCAGCTCTTTATAGGAAATTCTTAATAATGGTATTCTATTTTCTATACAGTAAATTGTTTTTATATTATCATTACCAGTTCTATAATTGTATCCAGATTCCCCACCAAAATATTTAACATTTTGAAAATGTTGTTTTCCATCAAATTCTATTAAAAATTTATTATTAATATAAAAATCAAATGGTAATTCCCTTTTATTTTTACAATCATCAAATTTAAATTGAGTTTTGTAATTAATATTATTATTTCTTAAAAATTCTGTAATTGCAGTTTCTCCTTTAGATAATTTTATCACACAGTCTGGACACCGTGTTCCACCAAGTAAACTATATAATCTTATTTCATTGATATGAGAGTTGGAACACATATACTTTAATTTTTCTCTCTGATTGATATACTTTTCAGCAAGTAATTTATATCCAATATTACTGAAAATATCTCGCACTTCAGTTATAGTATAAGGTATTGTCCCAAAACATTGGTAACATTCGTATCCATTGTGATAAAAATCATTAAATGTAGTAGTACCATAATGACCTTGATCACATATATATTCTAATTTCTTTTTAGAATCAATATATGTTTTAGACAATAATATATAATTTTTTTCATCAAATTTAGATTTAACATAATCATAACTTAGACGTTTATTATCTCCAGCAACTTGATATCTACAAGTTATACATTTATGTTTTGAATTTTTCCAAACACCATATGATGCTTTAATTGTATGATTATTGGGGCATATATATTCTAGAGGACCATAATATCTTTCGTATGTTGTGGATATCAAAGTAAAATTTAAACTTTCCAATTCTTCTCTGATTTCTTCAATTGTTTTAACTAATCCTTTTGGACCTTTGCATATTCTACATGGTCTGTTATTTTTAATAGCCTCTAAATTCATTTGAGTTTTATGATTGTTATCGCATATTATATCTAACATTTGACTACGATTTTCATATGTTTCAGAAATCAATGTAAATCCTCTCCTATCACACATCGATTGAATATCCTTAATTGTATAAGTCGGTCGCGATCCTCCTTCATTCCGGTTACAGGCTAAACATTTTGTTTTTCTAAATAAAAACGATTTGAATGAACATTCATTTTCATGATTTTTATCACAAATAAACTTTAGAATTGAACTACCATTTTTATAATCTTTTGATGAACTTTTAACTGTAAAATTATATTTTTTAAATTCTATCAAAATATCTTCCCAGGATCTCTTATTTTTATTTGAAGTACTTTCTATTCTACATTTAATACATCTTGTACCTCCAACAATATTTATAAAATAATTTGAGCCATCATGTCCTTTGTCGCATACGTATTGTAGTTTAATAGTTGGTTTGTATTCTGTTGATATTAGTTTATAATTTATTTCACTTAGTAAAATTTTTATTTCTTCAAAAGTATATGGTTGATTCTTTTTCCTATTTTTAACAATAGGATGATTTTTTAGATCAGTCATCTATTTAACAATTTAATAGTAAATTTTTTAAGTATTTTAATAGATGATATTTATCCCCCCCCACCAAAATATTTTTCCGCAAATTTAAAAAGTTTTATATATTATATTTGCTAATAATATATAAATGGTCTTTTTCGGATCTAGTCCTATATATAATACAATTTTATTTTACATATTATTTATTGCAGTCATATTATTATTGAAACCAAGAAATATGTATTGTCATAAAAAAAATAGATTTAAACCATTCGGTTTAGGTAAAGGAAAAACATTATTTTGTTTTCCGATTGTAGCAATAACTTCAGTTATAGTCTTTTACTTAATTTTTTTGATGGTTGAAATTATAAATGATTATTTAGATAATCCAACAAAATCCCAATAAATAAAACCGTATTTAGGTAATTTATATTCATTTTCAGAACAATAACTAAATTTAATGCCTGTTTGAGTATTAATTTCTCCAACCATTTCATCAGTATTTATATTTTTTAAATCGTACTTTCCTTCAAGGTTAATGATAATATTTTTATTTTCATCTTCTTTCAAATTATATTTAATAGTTTTAGAATTTACATGAATACCTTTTGTAATATTATTATAAACTTTAATCATCAACATAAAAGACAATGCAAAAGATGCTTGTGTGAATAGAGTTAAGATTAAATTATTAATTTTCCATTCATTATCTTGAACCTTTATTTTTTTATTAGAATACATTTGTAATACTAAGGAAAAATCACGATATGATAATATTTTAACATCATCATAAAAAAGTTCAGATCGGATGAAGTCTAATTTGGATTGTGATTTAATTTTAACTAAATCGTTACTATAAGAATTATCAATTGTTTTAATAAAATTTACTAAATCAAATGCAACTTTTTTTTTGCTAATATTTATTTTTTTGGTCATTAAATCTTGATGGTCTACTTTTTCAATAATATCGCAATCGTCTGATAATAAATCATCATTTGAATCTATTATTTCATATTCTTTTTCGATGTCATAAATATTGACAAAATAGAAATCATCTATTATATTATCAAATAATTTATCATATATGTCTACTAAAGATCCTTGCATATCTTTAATTATATTATTATTAGGATATTATTTTATATATTTATTTATCAAATTTTTAATAAATAAAATTGTATAATCATTTAGTGGTTTTTTTATAGTTAGAAAGTGTACGGGCACTTGGATTAGTCAATTTATTATAAATTGATATATGATGTTTGTAAAGGATTTCATTTGAAAATTTAATCAATGGTGTATCTTTGTTCAAATTATTAAGTGTTTTTATAAATGAATCTATAATTGTTGGTATTTGTTTTATTTCTTTGTATGAAATACGTAGGAGTGGTATATTGTTTGTGATGCAATAATGATTTTTTATATGATCATTTTGTACACGATATAAATACTCTTTGACACCACCAAAATAATCAACTATATTAAAATGTTGCCTGCCATCAAATTCTATTAGAAACTTGTTATCTACAAATATATCAAAAGGTAATTGTCTTTTATTTTTACACAGTGGAAATTTTTTCTCAAATACATACTTCAAATTTATAGTCTGTAAATAAGACTGACATGCCTGTGTGCCTCGATTATAAATGCAATATACACATCTTTGTCCTCTATCAAAATGGGTCCAAGATATATAATGTTCATGACCTTGATTACATTTGAAATGTAATGGTTTTTTTGCATTTACATATTCTTTTGATAATAAGGTGTAATTAATTTTTGCAAATTCATCTTTAATTTCATCTATTGTATATTTTTGTGTTTTTGAACATATAATACAAACAACAGTTGTTACTCTATTAAAACCATCTAAAGTTGTTGATGTTTTGTGATTCATAGGACATAAATATTCTAGTTTTTGTTTAGCATTAATATAGTTATCTGTTAATAATATACAATTTTTATTCTCAAATATTTTTTTAACTTCATCATATGTAAATGCTTTTGATTTTTGCAATATGTTTAAATAACATAAATAACACTTATATTCAGATTTTGTCCATGCATAATAATTCATTTCAGTATTATGTCCTAATGGACAAATAAATTTCAAGGGTTCATTTGGAGAATAATTAGTTGATAATAAATTAAATCCTAAATTTGAAAATTCTGCTTTAATTTTATTATAATCATGTCTAAATTGAAGCGACAATGTATCATATTTACATTTATTACATCTACATCCTGATTTATAAAATGAATAAAATAAAATTGTGCCATAATGACCTTTGGGACATTTATATTCAATTTTAGTTTTAGCATTTTTATATTCTTTATTAAAAATCTTATAACCTTCATTTTCAAAAACTTGTTTTATATATTCTATTGTATATTTCTCTTGTTTTTTCCTATTTGAATATTTTTTCCTTGGTTTTGATAAAGCACATTTTCTACACCCAGAATTACGATTTATGAAATTTTTAAATGTCACAGTTCCATGATGACCATTTGGACAAATATATTTAAGTTTCTGCATCCTATCTGTGTATTCAGTTGAAACTAATGTATAGCCTCGGTCTTTAAATTTTTGTAAAACATCATCATATGTATATTTAAATAACATATAATAAATAAATAGTATCTTTTTCTTTATATAAACTCACTTTTATCTGAATATATTTTCAATACACGCGCACTGGGGTCTAAAGTTTCATCATTTTTAGTCCATTTTGGCATCCAGAAATGCTCTATTATCTTTGATTTCTCTTCATTATCGCCAAAATATTCCACGAATTTTTTTCGATAGTAATATGATTCTTTGGTAAATGGTGGACAGTGTTTAAATTTATCTTTTTGAGTATTAAATTCTTCATCAGATACAAGAGTTTCCATATGTTCCTGAATTATTTGATACCATGATTTCTCAATTCCAGAAACTGCATCAGACATAGCATCTTTTGTTCTTCTAATAATGCTTTCAGGTATAATATTTAAATTAGAAAATGCTTTACGTAAAGTATATTTCTCAATACCATTTTGTGGGGCAACTAAATATGATGGCAGGCTTAAAATATAATCTATGTACTCGGGATCACAAAATGGAAGTCTAACTTCTAAACCATGTGCTGCCATACATCTATCGGCGCGTTTGCCATCATAACGATGCATTTCATTTACTAATCTTATGGCATCTGCTTTTGCATCATCTACAGTGGGTGCATATAATTCGTATCTATATGAACAATTACATTCATCACTACCATCTCCCATTAATATCACTTTAACAGTGGTATTTGCAGGAATATATTTACCTAATAACCATTGTAAAACACTTGCCCTATTTGATGTGATATCAAAACTTTCGATACATTTTATTGTATCTGGTATAGCATTAAGTGGAACATCTTTACTAATTTCCACAATATGGTGCTTAATCTTCGGATGCTTTTGCCTAAAAAATTCAACTGCCTCAATTGCATAGGGAACATCAGTTGATCCGGTATCAAGACCAATTGTAAAAAATTCTATTTCACGATCCTTCAAATGAGGAAATTCTGTTTCAATTAAATGAATCATAACTCCACAAACCAAACTACTATCTAATCCGCCTGATAACAATGCACCAAATGGTCGGTCAGTTACAAGACGTTTTCTAACACAATTAATAAACCGCCTTCTGATTTCTGCATAAATTTCTTCCAGTGGAGGAACTGGGGTTATTTGTTTGTAATCATAACTATAATATGATGTTAATGTCATATTTCCATTCTCATATTCCATATAATGACCTGGTGGAAAAACTTTAACATTATCATAGATATCACTTAAACCTTTCATTTCTGATGACAAACAGATTGATCCATCTTTATCCATTGCATAGAATAAAGGTCTCACTCCAATGGGATCTCTACCAGCAATTAATTTAACTTTTCCATCTTTAGAAATATCTACCAAGATAAAAGCAAACTCGCTGCCTAATAATTTAATTGTTTTCTCTACACCAAATTTTTCATAAAGAGGAATGATAACTTCACAATCAGAATGGGATTTAGTTTTAATGTTGTATTCTTCTTTAAGTTTTTGATAATCATAAATTTCTCCATTACACATGCAATAAATACATGAACCATCTTCTCGTACATAATGGAAAGGTTGATTCCCTTCAGCAGTAATATCTAAAATTGCTAGACGATGAAATCCTATGAAAACATTTGGATGAACAAGATCATAACTACTATACTCTGGTCCCCGTGCTTTGATTTTCATAAAAGCATCATAATACTTCCCAAATTCTTGAATTTTAATCACAGAAAATAATGCCCAAATACCACACATTGCTGTTTTGTGTTTTGTATTATTATAAATAAACATTAACCTTTAGATATTTTTTTTTTCAATCTTTTGATTCATTATATAGAGTCCTTATAATCCCAGCAATAAATGGATCTAAACTAATAATTTCTCTCCTTCCTTTAATTAAATTATGTTCATATTTTGCTGCTATCTCCGCTATGTAAAATTTACTTTTTTCATTAATATCATTTCTTTCAAACAATTTTTTTACAATATCTTTCATAATTTGAGTGCCAGGTATGTTTGTAATCATAATATTGTATAGGCATGCCCTAATATCAAGTATGGAATTAACTTTTTTCTTAAACAACAGCTCTACAATTTCATCTACAGTCTCATCGTAAGATGTTTTATAAGATTCACCAATTTTCTTTAATTGTAATAACCATAATACTTTTTTAATATTACCATTAGCTAATTCTATAATCTCAATAAAATCTTTCGCATTTAATTTAATTGATTCTTTATAAGAAACATGTGCAATTAATTCAATCATATCCCCATCAGATGGAGCTGGAATTCTAAAACAATAACATCTACTTCGAATTGGATCAATAACTCTGGAAAGTGATTTGCACCACATGATAAAACGACATGTACTTGAATATTTTTCCATTGTTCTTCTTAATGATGTTTGTGCATAATAGGATAGATTATCCACATTGTTTATTAAAACAGTCTTAAAACACTTCTTTGCTGTAAAAACATTTAAAGGAACTTTTTTTGCATATTCTTTAACAACATCTTGTATTAAATACCTATCAAAGTTAGTATTATTTGGTTCAATTACAATGTGATAATTACTTTGTTTGATAATAATATCTGTATTACTATTACCACTTCCTGAAACTTTATAAATAGAATCATCTAATTTATTAACCTCACTATCATACAACATTTCAAGAAATAGTCTAATTAATGTTTTTTTCCCTGCACCATCTGGACCATAAAATATAATATGAGGTATAGATTCATCCTGACTCATTTTTTTAAGCAATTCTAGTTCTTTCTTATGAAATACCAGATCATCTACATTTTGAGGAACATGTTTATCAACAAAGAACATTTAATATGATATACTAATAATTTCTTAAATATATTTAAATTTTATCAATTTTTTTCAAATGAAAATATATAATGGAGCATTATTTTGGTGCTCATTTTGATTCAGATGATTTAATAGATTCTGCCAAAAAAATAAAAAATGCTGGTGGTAATTTAATTCAAATATTTTTAACTTTACCTGGAGATCAAGAAACTACAGAAAGAACAGATACGGAATTATTAGAATTTAAAAAATATTTAGATCAAAATAATATGAAAGTTGTAGTTCATTCATCATATATGCATAATTTAGCTAGAGATTGGGACACTTATAGTTGGTGGTTAAAAAATTTAGAACTAGAAATAGAATATTCCCATAAAATTGGCGCCATTGGAGTTGTGATTCATTTTGGAAAAAGACTTGATTTAAGCATTGAGGAAGCCTATAATAATATGTATACATCTCTAGTTTATATCCACAATAAGACAATTCAATATAAAGATGTTCTTCTCTTACTTGAAACATCAACTGGACAAGGAACCGAATTATGTTGGAGAATGGAAGATCTGGCATATTTTTATAAAAAATTTTCTAAAAGTGATAATAAATCCCTTAAAGATAGAGTTAAATTATGTGTTGATACTTGTCATATTTTTTCTGCAGGTTACAATTTAAAAACAAGGGGCGATGTTAAAAGATATCTAGAAGCATTCGAAGAATTAATTGGAATTAGATATATCAAATTAATTCATCTGAATGATTCAAAAGTCAGTGTCGGGGCACAAAAAGACAGACATGATAATATTGGAAAAGGATATATTGGATTTACAGGATTAAAAATATTCTTTGACTATTTTAGGAATTTAGGAGTACCCATAGTTTTAGAAACACCAGATTATGGATATAGAAAAGAAATCAAATTATTAAAGAAAAATTAATTATTTTCTTGTTCTTCTTCTTCGTTTAAGGCTTCTTCTGACGAAACCGGGAATCTCACTTTTTTTTCAACATTCTTATTTTTAGCAGCTTTTAAACGAGCATCTGCAAGACGAAGAGTCTCACTTAGATCATCAGGTAAACTATCTGATACAGGTTCTGATAATTTATTTGTAAAGGTTGGTTTAGGTTTTGGTAATGCCATTTTTGAATCAAGTTGTTTAACTACACTATCTAAATTATTGTAAGAAGTTTTGATTAAAAAGGCTTCATCTGCATTAAAACACCCACTCTTTGTAGCAATATTAATCGCCTGATTGATAATATTCAGAGAGCGTTTAAGTTCATCCATTCTGTTATTAGGACCAGTGTTTGTAGTTGACATTTATTAATACTATTAATATATAAATTTTTAAGTATATTATAAACGTACTTTTATTTTCCTTAATATTTTTAAAATTAAATTCTTTGTAAATAGTATAATATAATAAATGTTTGGTGCCGGTTATTACGATGAGTTTGGTCAATGGATTGAGGAAAATCCCAAAACAACTATGGGAGCTGGATTGATTATTGCCTTGATTGTTGCCTGTTTAATTTGCTGTTGTTGCTGTAGTAGTTCTTCCGCTGCAGCTGGTTATTATTACTATAACATGGAAGGTTTTGACAATATTGAAGGATATTGCTCACCACAATTAACACAAAAAAAAGATAGAAACTATTATTAATAAAATTTGATTTTATTTCCCTTAAATATATACATATTAATTTAAATATTTATATATATACAAGCTTAATGTCCGAGAAAGAAAGCATATTATCTTGCCTCCGTCGAGCTCATTGGGGACCTTGTAGTGGTCTTGGTTGTATTTCTATTTGGGAATCTTATGATGATGATAAAAAAAGTAATACTGAATTACCAATTATATTAGAAGAAAAAAAAGAAGGACATGAAAATAAAAAAATTAAAATTGAATATACATATGATCATAAAGAAAATGAAATAATTATTCAAAATTGTGGTCTCCATGTAGCACATGATGGACCTTGATCTTGATAAGGTTTGTG